>RRZU013620884.1_pt1 | contig 59163 bp, 58 predicted proteins | sample 2165561 | NCBI WGS metagenome assembly RRZU01 (sample SAMN10456909, study PRJNA506462) | wastewater metagenome | isolation source: wastewater sludge | place: USA: Moscow, Idaho
CAGGTATGCCACCCGTTGCACCAGCTCCAGAGCCATACATGCCACCAAGCGAACCGGTTAGTCCCAGCATGCCTCCTACACCAGAAAGCACTATGCCATCAGATGACTCTGCAGCACCAGCTGTACCACCATCTGACGATCTTACTGTTCCGCCTGCTCCAGCAATGTAGTCTAGAAATCGAGTTAGTGATTAAAAGCCCGTGTTGGAAAAAACGCGGGTTTTTGATTAATCAACAGAGTGCTGAATATGGTTGTAATATTTAAATACAGTCTATATACTTATAACCATAAGAAACTTTAAAAAGGTTTAAGAGGGGATAATAAAAAATCAATGAAAAAGTTACTCGCACTATTTATTACGAGCATATTTGTAGTATTGCAATTGTCAGTTGCAGTGCCTGCGTCTGCCGCAACAACTGTTGCGATTACATCCCCAACATCAGGCGAGGAAGTAACTGGAACAAGCTTTGCGGTAACCGGTACAGCAACGGCAGATCGTAAAATAACAGTATCAGTTAATGGTGATGAAGTTGGTACAACTACATCAGATGGCTCAGGTGATTGGAGCCTAGAAGTATCTGGGCAAGACGCCGGCGCCAAAACCATTGAGGCAACAGCTAGTGTGAGCTATGCGTATGTCGCAAATACTGCCGACGCAACGATATCTGTTATCAATACGGTTACAAATGAAAAAATCGGATCAAATATAAGCTCAGGCGTGAACCAAACATCTGTAGCAATTAAGCCAGACGGAACTCAAATGGTAACAACTTCGGGGTATGGACTGGGTAACACCATTAAAGTTTGGAGCTTAGCCAACCCAGAAGTACCGGTAGTAACTCACACCCTTACTGCGTCTGGCGGGATCGCACTAGGAGCTTATTATACGCCGGATGGCCAGTATTTCTATGCTGCATCAGAGGAAGGAGATTTTAGTGCCGGTTATGTAAGGCGTTATTTGTCGACCGACCCAACAACCTCGGCTGCGGTAACCGGTTACGACCAGAATTTTCCGGCATACGTAAGTTTCAAATCTGATTCATCACGCGCCTATGTGGGCAACGTTGCGAGCAGCACTATGTCGGTGGTAAATGTGTCTACAAATACCCAAATATCCACATTTGCCGGCGGCGGCGGCACCGGCGGTGGCCCCTTGATGAGCGATAATATCCACGGCTATGCACTTTCTGGTGGTAGCGATTCAGCACGTCCGTATAATGTTGATGCCGGTACTTTTGGTAGTGCTATTAGCGTTGGGAGTGGCCCAAGAGTTGGGATACTTAACGAAGCCCAGAACAATTACATAGTGTCTAACTATTCGAGTGATACTTTGTCTGTGATTGACACAAATTCGAATACAGTTGTCTCAAGCCCAAGCACCGGTGCAGGCTCAAATCCATTTGGATTGGCGTTTTCTAACGATTTCTCACAGCTTTATGTAGTAGAGAGCGCGCTTGATCGTGTAAGCGTACGAAACCCATCTACCTATGCGGTTGCATCTAATATTACCGTTGGTGATGCTCCTGGGGTAATTACTTTGGGACCAGTAGAGTCAGCATCAACGACTGTGGATTTTAGTTTGACATCGTCGTCGACTGCATCTGGTGATTCGCTAGCGGACACCGGGCAGAATACCTATTTGTACTTGGCGCTTGCCGGTAGCCTGTTGATAGCCCCAGTCGTATATTTGAGAAAACGATACATAACAAAATAAAAGTCTTTGTTGAAAAAGTAATACAGATTGCGTAGTTATTTGATCCAATCATGCTGCGTTAGATGGTGATATTGCATAGGCAGATCAAACATATTACCAAAAACAATACTATACTACTATTGCCATTAGCGTTTTTAATGTATAATTGACAGGTAATAAGAGGGGAGTTAAGAGAAAAATGACTAAAAAATATTTAAGTTTGTTAATTTTAGCATTGATGACTGGATCAGTGTTGCTAAATCCTTTATCGGTAAGTGCTGCCGTAGTCAATGAAGTAATGACACCACCAGCAAGTTGGGGTGCCCCTACTGGTCCGGTGCTGTCAATAATTGATGCTGGCGGGGAAGCATCTAGCCCATCCCAAACTGATACAACCGTAGCTCTTCGCAACGCACCTAATCTAAGTTTTAACCCTGGGCTGAATGCATTGATTTTGGGTGGTGGTACGGACGATACCGTTCACGAAGCTGGAGCGTTTGCGATTAGTTCTGATCAAACAACCTGTCCTGACAACACACCAGTTACTATTACTGTTGGTCCGTCTGTGTCTACAATTATCGATATGGATGGTACTATTCCGAACCCAACAGACAATAACTCTTCGCATGCTCTTTTTGATTTATCCGGACCGTCCTCTCCATACTTATCTGTAAGTGACAATAATAGTGTCGGAGATGTTTTTAATCATCCTGGCGGATCTTATACTACAACTTTTGGAAATCTAGATAATATGTTTATGATTGCAAATGTAGAGGTGGTTGAATCGGCTATTACTAACGCTCCAAACGGTTCAGAGGCAAGTACAACAGAGTCGATACCATCGATTACTTTAACCTACGATGATGCTGGTTGCCCCCCAGTCGCTCCAACTGTGTCTAGCGATGAGGTGGAAACAACAATAGTTTCACCAGATACTGCTTCGGGTGATGTCGTAATAGCCGGATCTAGTTACGGAGCGTCCGACGCTAACGGTGACGATCTGACATATAGTATTAGTGGCGGTAATGATGAGGGCTATTTTGCGATTGATCCTGATAACGGAAATATATCTACCACCCGTGCAAATGTACCTGTTGGAACATACGAAATGACCGTGCTCGTTGATGATGGTAATGGCGGGACAGTCGAGGTTGCAGTTACTATAACCGTTACAGATTCTACTGAAGCTTTGGCCGATACTGGCGAAAATTATTACCTTTATCTAGTGATTGGTGGTGGACTTTTATTAGGATCTACTTTTGCGATTAAGAAAAAATATTCCTAAGATAGACTATTCTTAAGTTTTTTATTTATTGCTGTTATTTATCGTAAATTACATAAGACATGGGCGGTATGTTTTTGTTAAACTGTTAAAGGTTAATTTGTGCGATAGTTAATGTCGGCCAAAAGAGAGGGATTTGAGTTGGGGCAATTATTTAAGAAATTTGCATTAGTTAATATCGTCGTGGTACTTGTCCTGCCGATATTAATAGCTATGTTATGGTCTACACCTGTTCATGCCGATATTTCAGCTGGGCTTACAGCATATTATTCCTTTGATGATATAAGCGGTGCGACTGCTCCTGATAGTTCTGGTAATGGATATAATGGGACGATAACAGGTAGCGCCTCAACGGTAAGCGGAGCAGTCGGTGATGCCCTGAGTTTTGACGGAAGTGACGATACGGTTGATATTCCCCATCAGTTAGTCCCGAGCGTAACACCGGATTTTAGCTATAGTTTTTATTTTAAGGCTGACGCTAGTGGTGACGATACCCAGTATTTGCTAGCTCAAGCCAGTAGCGGTACCAATAACAACGATTGTTTTAGCGTTGCGTATGACAATTCGGCTCAATCGCTTAAAGTATTGACGACCAATAACGGCAATAACGCCAAGATTACGAGCGATGTGGACGCTAGTAGCTGGACACATATTGTTGTAACAAATTCTTACTCTACTAACGAGTCAAAACTGTATATCAATGGCGTGCCACAAACCGGCACAGCAATGTCTTGTGCTCAGGATCTGGACGCACAGTTTTTGTTAGGACGTTCACCGTGGGCCGGATATAATCAACAACTAAAAGGATCATTAGACGAAGTTCGTGTGTATAGCCGAATCCTTAGTGACCAAGACATTCACGCACTGGCTACCGAAGGCAACACTAATACTATTTCTATTTCTACACCATTGAATGGCGCGACAGTCGGAGGAGCAGTATCTTTAGAATCTACAGCTACTGGCTCCCCGAGTGTAAGTTCTGTCCAATATTATGCAAATGGCGAGGAGGTTGGTTCATCGGTATCACCGAGTCCATTTGCGCAGACTTGGGATACAACCGCTATCGATCAGGGGGACTATCAGCTAGTTGCCGTGGGCACAGACAGTAACGGAGACAAAATATCTTCAGAAGTAGTGAATGTCGAGGTGGATAATGCTCCTCTGGCGAGGATGCAAAATGTACGGAGTAGATCACAGACGTCTGCAACAGTATTTTGGGTTACGGATGAGCCAACGACTACACAACTAAGTTATGGCACGACAGATTCGTACGGCAATCAGACCACGCTAGACCCCACGTTGTCGTACTATCATAGTCAGACACTTTCTGGTCTAAACCCTGGGACGACCTATCATTATCAGATTGATTCAACAGATAACAACGACAACCGTGTAGCACCTGATGACAACACTTTTTCAACTCTTACTGATGCCCCAGGAAACGAATGGCATGTTTCGACCACGGGTTCCGTTAGTGGTGATGGTAGTATTGATAGCCCATGGGACTTGGCTAGTACATTAGCGCATCAACCGGCCAGTGTACAGCCCGGCGATACCATTTGGGTGCACGGCGGGACATACTCTGGATATTTTTATAGCACTTTGACAGGAAGCCAAGAAGCCCCAATCATTGTCAGAAATTTTGAGGACGAGAGGGTAATTATAGACGGAGGAACAGGGTCAGACCCAGGACATTTTGTCGGGCAAAGTGCTTTCTATGTCGGCGGTTCTGATACCTGGTATTGGGGACTAGAGATTATGAGCTCGAGTAATACCAGAACGGTCTCAGAAGCTGGTTCAGCCCCAACTGATTTGGAACGGGCCTATGGATTTTATATTGAAGGGCCCAGAACTAGATTTATTAATAATATAGTTCATGACACAGCTCAGGGTTTTGGTTTTTGGTCGCCTGCCGTCGATGCTGAACTCTATGGCAATATTGATTATTACAATGGCTGGGAAGGGCCTGACCGTGGTCATGGACACGGTATTTATGTACAAAATAACACTGGCTTTAAATATATTGCTAATAACATAGTCTTTAAAAATTACGGATGGGGACTCCATGCCTACACACAAAGTGGGTATATCAATAACATAATGACTGACGGAAATACTTTTTTTGAAAGTGGGGTATTATCCGATGCAGGAAGAACATTAAATATGCTTCATGGGGGTTATAGAGTCGCCGAGAACCCAATGATATTTAACAACACAACCTATATGCCTCAATCTTCTGGGGCGGCCCTAGGTCTGGGCTATGTAGAGGGCTGTAATTATGCAACCGTAGCTAATAATTATTTTGTAGGCCAAAGTGCTGCCGATGTTAGTAATTCTTGCCCGCACACTATGATTTCTGGCAACTTGTTTTATGGCACGGTGCCCGGAGGTTTGTCGACGGATCAGCCAGACAATACATTTACAGTATCTGCACCAGAGAATAATGTTAGAACGGTCAGGCAAAATGAATACGAACCAGATAAGGGTACAGTCACAATCTACAACTGGGAAGATTTGGACAATGTTAGCATCGACGCCTCGGAAGTCTTGGTGGAAGGTGATACTTACGAAATAATTGATACTCAAAATTATTTTGGTGATCCGATAGCAACCGGCACTTACAACGGGACGAGTTTAACTGTTCCCATGACCACAACAGAGGTAGCCGAATTAATAGGAGACGATGCTCCAGTTCAGCCAGAGCATACAGGTAAGGAGTTCGGTTCGTTTATATTAGTAAAAACAGGTCACGTAGTTTCCGAGCCCACCCCCGACGATGATACCGATGAAGGTACAGATGCAGGCGAATCGGATTCAAACGAGGCTAATAGCGCGGGTAGCCAAAAAACTAATCAAGTAACTGCTAACGACATTAGCCAGACTATTTTCAGTGGCAACATTGATGTTGCCACGCAAGAATCTCAGAAGTCGGAAGAAGATAATGACAGTCAAAAGAACGAAAAAAATGTTTCGCGATTAAATAATAACTCACAGACTACACCTAGCAATACTAAAAAGAAACCCAACAATAGCCATTATGTACCGGTAATATTTATTGGCGTCATCATTTTGTCTTTTTTTGCAATATTCATCAAAAAGTTTATAGGTGCTTAACCGAGCTATTCTTCAAACAATAGTTTGAACCTTAAGCGATATTCGCTTATAATTGACAGGTAATAAGAGGGTTATGAGGGATTATATAATTAAATCAAAAAAGTATTTGTTTGCCGTCGCGATATTGGTGGTTGTAGCTATTTCGTCATTATCAAGGGTAAATGCCGCATCAACAATCACTGTTAACTCCACAGCTGATGATCAGGCGAACGATGGCGCCTGTACTCTACGTGAGGCTATTTTAGCGTCTAATACAGACACGGCTTCGGGTGCTGCGGTTGGCGAATGTGTGGCAGGCAGTGGTGCTGGCGATTTAATAGAGTTTGATATATCAGGGTCAGGTCTAAAAACTATTCATATAACTTCTACCCTCCCATCAATAACCAGAACAGTAACTATTGATGGGTATTCACAGACGGGCGCATCTGCTAATCTTGCTAATTTTCCCGCCCCAATGAATGGAACCTTAACCGTAGAGATTGATGCTGCCGGCGAATCTGGTATATACGGTTTTAACATTACAGGCAGTCAAGCCGATGGCACAGTCGTAAAAGGGCTGATTGTCAACGATATCCCATACGAAACATTCTATTTATCTGATGTCGATAACGTGTCTCTAGAGGGCAATTATATTGGAACGAGTTCGACTGGTAATGTAGCAGATGGCGGTGGATCTCACGGTGTTCGTATAGGTGGTGACGCTACGGGGAATATGATCGGCGGCGCAACACCTGCTAAACGAAATGTAATATCGGGTAATGGAAATACCGGCGTAGTTTTTTATGGTTCTGCTCAGACAACCGGTAATTTTGTACAGGGTAATTATATTGGTGTTGGTGCCGACGGCACTACTAGAATTGGTAATTCTCAGCAAGGAGTAGCCTCGTCAGAGGGGCCAACTGGCAACACAATTGGCGGCGATGGAGAATTTGAAGGTAACATCATTTCAGGTAATGGTGGGGTAGGTGTGTACTTGTTAGGCACGGGAGGCGCCAATTCAGTTCAGGGTAACTATATAGGCACTGACTATTTAGGTTCGACCCCTATTTATAATGGTGGAGGCGGGATTGTGATTTCCGGTGCTGATAGTAATGTTGTTGGTGGCTCTACATCTGGTGCTCGTAACGTTATCTCTGGAAATTCTGCTCACGGTATTTCTATTATCGATGACTCAGATAATAATGATATATTTGGAAATTACATCGGTGTTAACGCAGCAGGAGATGCTGAAATGGGTAATGCAGTCATAGGGATTAATATAGACACTAATTCTGGTGGAAACGAAATTGGAAGTAGCCTTTCGGGCACTGGCAATGTTATATCCGGAAATGGTGACAAAGGTATTTCAGGGGGTCAAACAGCTAATTCTGTAAAAGGTAACTATATTGGCACTAATGCCGCTGGAACTGCTGCGATTGGTAACACTGCCACTGGGATCTCATTCTCAGGCGATGGGTGGGTCATAGGTGGCTCTACGAGCAGTGAGAGGAATGTTATCTCAGGTAATGGCACTAGTGGTGTAAGGCTAGATTCTGCCAGTAATGCCACTATTGAAGGCAATTACATTGGGACTAGCAGTGACGGCAATTCTGATTTGGGCAACGGAAATTTCGGCGTAAGTCTTTTTGACTCTTCTGATAATAATGTTATCGGTGGTAGCAGCTCTGGGTCTCGGAATATTATTTCTGGTAACGAAGGTCCTGGCATTTGGCTGTTTAGTAACGGTAACGACGGAAATACAATAAGTGGTAATTATATTGGTACAGGGGCAAACGGGACGACCGATATCGGTAATACTGGAGCCGGTGTATTAATTGATGGAAATTCGAATTCAAATATAGTCGGCGGAGATACTGCTGGAGAATCCAATTTAATTCGTTTTAACGATAGTTATGGGGTCGGTGTAATTACCACAAATAATGCGATTATTGGCAATTCGCTATATCAGAATGCTACTCCAAATATTGACTTAGAAGGTGATGGGCCTACTGCTAATGACGCTAATGATGCTGACAGTGGGGCAAATGACCTGCTCAATTATCCAGAATGGTCAACGTATACAGAATCCGCTGGCAATACCTCGGTTGAGTATACGCTCGACGTACCAGCAGGTGACTACCGCGTAGAAACATTTAGCGATAACGGCAAAACACTCATCGATAGTCAAAATATCACACATACCGGATCAGGATCAGAGAGTTTTAGTAATGTTATTACAGGCGTTGGTTACTTTGGAGTTAGGATGACGGTTACCGAAATTGATGCTGGATTATCTAGTGGCTTTGGTTCAACCAGCGAATATAGCGCGGCGTATTCTGACGGTACAGAAATCATCACGGTAAATTCGACTGCTGATGATACCGAAAACGATGGTGAGTGTACCTTGCGTGAAGCTATAACAGCAGCCAATAGCAACACTCATTCCGGTTCGGCTGACGGTGAATGTATTGCTGGATCAACCGAGGACACAATTGAATTTGATATCGCAGGTAGTGGCGTACACACTATTCAACCGACAGGTGGCGGCTTGCCGGCAATAACTAGTAGTCACATTACAATAGATGGCTATTCACAGACTGGTGCGGTTGAAAATTCTGGAGATTATAGTACGTGTTTTGAGGGAACGATAAAGATAGAAATTGACGGCTCATTGGCTAATGATAATTCTGATGGGATTACAGTTAGTGCAGATAATACATCTGTCAAAGGCCTAGCCATCAACAGATTCGCGGGAAGCAATGGTAATGGGGTAGAAGTTAATTCTGGAGACGATAACGTAGTTGCTGGCAATATATTAGGCCTAGATACCGATGGGCTGGTTGATCGAGGCAATGGTGATGCAGGTGTCTCTATTACAGATTTAGCTGGTGATACTCTAGTTGGGGGCTCTAATCCTGAGGACAGGAATATTATTTCGGGTAATGACGGGTATGGAGGAGTGAGTGTATTTTCAGATTTTGGTACTCAGACATTCAAGGGTAATTGTATCGGCCCAGATGCGACCGGTAATAGCGCTGTTGCTAATACGCATTACGGCATTAATATTTGGCAAGCGTCCGCATCAATAAATATTGGTGGTACTAGCGGTGGTGATAAAAACGTCGTTTCAGGCAATACCGATTTTGGTATTTCTGTTGGCGCGGACAGCACAGTCAATAATATCTACGGAAACTATATTGGGACAAACGCTGACGGTAGTGCTGACCTTGGCAACGGCGATGAAGGAATATATGTTGGTGCTGACGGAGCGGTAACCAATCTTGGGGGAACATCAAGCGGCGAGCGAAACATAGTGTCCGGTAATGATGGTCCCGGCATAGGTATTGATGCTGCGGGCAGTGTGGAAAATCTAAAGGGTAACTATATTGGCCTTGATGCATCAGGCGAAGTAGGTATTGGTAATAGCGGCGAGGGAATTTATGATGCTTCCTCGAACACTGTTATTGGCGGGTCTACAAACGGAGCAGGGAACGTCGTATCAGATAACGGCGGGGGAGGTATTATATCTGATGGAAATGCCACCACAATAATTGGGAATCTAGTTGGTACCAGTGCCGATGGCCTCAGCGTGATTGGCAATACAGTTGTTGGGATAAAATCTGGTGGTAATAATGTAATTATTGGTGGAGATTCTGCTTCAGAACGAAATGTGATAGCTGGTACGATCGTAGGAGGTAATTTTAATGGAAGTGGTATTGTGCTTATAAGTTTTGGTGGTGGTTTAGGTGGTGGAGTAGTGAAGGGCAATTACATAGGGACCAATATTAATGGTGTAGTTGGTGGTGGATTTGGTAACGGAGGTTTTGGTGTATTCGTGATCGGTGACTATTCTAATGCAGTTATCGGGGGTACGGCAACTGGTGAGGGCAACAAAATAGTTAGTAGTGGAGCAAACGGAGTTGCTGCTACCGGATTTAATGCACTTTTTTTTCCTGCCGATATATCGATTACTGGCAATAAGATTTATGAAAGCACCTCCACAGGTATACGACTGATGGCGGACACCGACGGTAACTTTGTTCCCGATACACCCATTCCATTCCCTAATGACTCTGGTGACAGCGACAACGGTACCAATGGCTACCTTAACTTCCCGGTGCTTAATAGTTCTTCTGCCAGTACTGGTTCATTAGATGTTAATTTTGATCTAGATATTCCCGACACGAATGCGGGGGTCACTGGGTATAGAGTTGAGTTTTTCGCTAATAGCACTGGAGATTCGTCTGGCAATGGCGAGGGTCAGATCTATCTAGGTTCCGCAGAAGTTTCAGGCGATGTCACCAATCATTCCGAGACCATAAACCTTGACCCTGGCGTGATCACGACTGGGGATTATGATATCTCGGCTACAGTAACAGAGATTGATGGAAGCACCGATGGCTTTGGAGCGACCAGTGAGTTTAGTGCATTCTTAAATAATCAGTCGATAATACAGCCACTAGACAATGATAACGACGGGGTAAATGATGCGGTTGAAAATGCTGGGCCAAACGACGGCGATGGTAATGACGACGGAACCCTAGATAGCGAACAATCCAATGTAGCAACTATACTTGATGACACAGGCGATAATTATTTGACCTTAGCCTTAGATCCCGACGGTACTTGCAATGCAATAGGCGATTTTTCCGCATCGACTGAGGCTGACCAAGCAGAACAAGAAGATGGCTATGATTATCCCATGGGACTAAATAGTTTTACCATTCCATGCGCTGATTCAGTAGATGGAACGATTTATTACCATGGGCACACAGACTTGCCTGGATACGCCCACCGCAAGTTTGGGCCAACCACACCAGGGGACAGTTCTAGTAATGGTTGGTACGACTCGGGCTTTACTTACGGGACCGCAACAGTCGACGGGGCAACAGTTGTTACAACTAGTTTTTCTCTTACCGATGGCTCGCTCGGGGACGATACCGCTGCCGACGACAGTATTGTAGACGATAATGGTTTTGGGATCGAAGTTAGCGATTCTGTAGTTGACACCATATCAGAGGCCGCTTCTAATGCTATTTCTGGCGTTCTAGCTGGTACCGGTAGTAGCACCATGCCGGCCGTAGCAGGAGCAATATTTATCATCCTGCTCTCGACACGTTCGATATATATCGCAAGAAAACGTGGTATTTCCAGTAACAAGTAAAGTACAATAAGTTGTATGAAGAGACTTTTTCTTTTGGCTATCTTCTCGGTGCTGGCAGTGTCTTTTACTTTCCAGAACAGAGTATATGCACAAAGTACAAATAACTTCTCGATTAAATCTTTCGAAGCAGATTATTATTTAGACAAGACAGATAAAAATGTCAGCACCATGAGGGTTACAGAGAAGATTGTTGCTGTTTTTCCCAGCTACAATCAAAATCATGGGATCCTGCGTGCTATACCAAAAACCTATAAGAAAAATAGCCTAGGTTTGCAAATAGAAAGCGTGACTGATGGGAACAAAAAACCGTATGAGTTTAGTGCTAGTGATAGTGGTGGCAACAAAGTATTAAAAATCGGTAGTCCCAATAGCTATGTTCATGGAGAGACCGAATACAACATAAGCTACAGCGTCAAGAATGTAGTTTCATTTTATGATGATCACGATGAACTCTACTGGGATGTAAATGGTGATCAGTGGCCGCAAAATTTCGGAACGGTAACCGCCAGGCTTCATATTCCAGAATCACTTTCGAATAGTATCAATAAGAGTCCGATATGTTTTACGGGAATATATGGTAGCGATGATAAGAATTGCACGATTTCCAAGCAAGATGTGGCGCAGTACGAGGACACAGTGTATGTGTTTGATGCAAAAAACCTAAAGCCTTACGAAAATTTGAGTTTTGTAATAGGATTCAACAAAGGAGTATTTGAGCCGGACAGAACCGCAGCACTTGTTGCTGTACTTTTGGTGTTTGTTGCGGCATCAGGTGTGCTTTTGCCACCCATAATCACCATGATAGTTGTGACATTAAAATGGCGCAATCGAGGCAGAGACCCTAAAGGTAAGGGCATAATAATCCCACAATATTCTCCCCCGAAAGGTATGCACGCAACACTAGCAGACGTAATTATTAACGAGCATATGAATACAAAAGCTGTTAGCGCTACGGTTGTAGAATTAGCTGTCACGGGTTATTTAGTAATAAGCGAGTCAGTCCAAAAGAAAATACTAAAGGATAAAACCGAGTACGAACTAGAACTAATAAAAGCTCCAGATGATCTATCTCTTGAACAGAAAAAAGTCGTAGAAATATTTTTTGGTTCAAATGCAGCAGTCGGATCCAAGGCAAAGTTAGGAGACTTGGCGAAAAATATTTATACAGACGTCCAGGCGTTAGCAAAAATGCAGACAAAATCAGCGGCAGAAAAAGGATACTTCGCAGTGGACCCAAGCATAGCCGGAAAGTCTTTTACGGCTGTAGGCGTTGTTTTCGTGGCTCTTGGCTTTGGTTTGTTGTTCACTGGGTTAGGGACACTACTCGGCGTTGGTCTATTGATTTCTTCGGCCATCATTTTTATAGGTGCTAGCAAAATGCCAGCAAGAACACCGTCAGGTGTAGAAACGCGTGATTATCTTTTCGGTATGCGAGATTACATGAAAATGGCAGAAGCAGATCGAATCAAATTTTTGCAGAGCGTAAAAGGAGCAGAACGCATTGGTACCGGTAAAAATGCAAAAATAAAACTTTTTGAAAAGTTACTACCTTATGCAATGTTATTCGGTATAGAAAAAAGTTGGGCGGCAGAGTTCAAGGACATATATGACAAGCCACCGGAATGGTATCAAGGAAACTGGAGCACATTTAATACTGTTTATTTAGCAAATTCTCTCGGTAGCTTCAACACAGCTAGCACTACCCAATTTGCTCCGCCAAGTAGCTCGGGATCTAGCGGTTTCTCTGGGGGCGGTGGTTTCTCTGGGGGCGGTGGTGGTGGCGGTGGTGGTGGTGGCTGGTAGGCCTTTATTTAATCGCCCTGTTGCTTTTTTGAATTTTGTTTATCTTGACGCTTCTGAATACGGTCGATCGCAGCCCGTTTTATCAAATAGTTAGCGGCTGCAGCGAAGATACCTATCCCGACAATTACATAAACAGACGTAAATATCTTGCCGGCATTAGTTGTCGGTACTATGTCTCCATAGCCAATAGTTGTCAGGGTTATCACACAAAAATAAACAGAATCAACCCAGTTTAGGCGTTCAACCGCATGATAGAATACAACCCCAACTCCTAGTACTGCCACTGCTATCATGGCTATATATCGAATCCTGGGTGGTCGGATTTGTTTGTTATCCATTGTAGCTATTGTAATACATAGTGCGCACTAAATGTTATACTAATAATAAACTTATGCAGTATTACGATAACTATGCTCAGCACAGAGACAAGACAGAACCCCAAACCATAACTACGCATGCTTCTCATGATGACGTCGTGATGTTGCCAGCTGTATCAAGCAGGAATGAATACCTAAAGCTGGCCGGCGTATTTGCCATTATAGCTATTAGCGCGACAATTATGAGTACTGTTCTTGGTTTTGACCTTCAAATATGGCTAGAGTGGTTTATGGGGGGCTTTTTTGTGATATTCGGTAGTTTCAAGTTGATTGGTTACGAAATGTTCGTCACAACTTTTCCGCAGTATGATCCTATTGCAAAAAGGTCACAAATATACACCTACATTTACCCATTTATCGAATTATTTTTAGGGTTTCTATATGTTGCTAATCTGTTATCTGGTTTTAGAGAAGTAGCAACGCTGGTTATCTTTAGTTTTGGTTCGTACGGAGTGCTGAAGTATCTGGCAAAGAACCCAGAAGGCATACAGTGTGCTTGCTTGGGGAATATAATAAAGCTTCCTCTTTCGACAGTTACACTAATAGAGGATGTGCTTATGGCCGGTCTCAGCGGTATAATGTTAATCACATACTTAATATTCAAGTAGAAAAGGTTAATAGAGATAGATGAAAAATATTCTTATAAAAATGTCCAGACGAAGAAGTCTAATGGTGCCTGTGGTCACCCTGCTGGCGATCAGTATTGGGATTAGTGGTTATTACATCCAGGACAAGCAAATAGCAGCAAAGCAAGAACAAGAAAAAGCCGCCAACGTGGACCAAAGCGAAGCCCTAGAAACATTTGATACTACCAAACCAGAGAAAAAACAAACGCCAGTTGCTGATGATTCACCTCACGAATCATCGACAATTATCACCGAAGAAGGTGAAGAAGCTACTGTGGTCCCGGTAAAAATCGAGATCGAAGAAGATGCTGAAACAAATGAGATTATTATAAAATCAGCAATTCAATCCAATCAGCCTGGCATATGCGCGGTATATCTGAAACAGGCAAACTATGGTCCAGAGGATTCGGTCAAGGTAATCTCTAGTAGTTGCCAGTCTAAGCTCAAAAACCCAGGTCCTGGAACATGGGAAGCAAAAGTGTTGTTTACTTCCGACGACGGTAAGACGCGTGGTGATGCCACCCAGTCCGTTGAACTCTAGGCTATGTCTCTTCTCCGAAAGGCCACATAAGATACGATAGATGATAGAACGATAACGCCCAAAATAAATAGTAAGTTGTTCCAGTTATATTTACCTTCTAAGATTTCGCTAGGATGATAGTAATAAAAAGGCATTAGTTTGCTTGGCCATTTTAGCCATGAGGCCATACTAATGAGTGACGCAATTATGTATCCTCCCAGAGCAATTAGTGTAGCTATGCCTATGCTAGCTCCACGCATCTTGCCGATCGCAGTTAACATATAGGCGATTGCGCCAAAAGATAGCGCCAACAGAGTGCATACACCTACTGATAATGAAATATTAGTGCTAGAAATGGGTAAGTCGACGATTTTTGCCAGCCCAACAGTGGTAGCAAAAGCTACAAGACCCGCACCTCCGAGTAAAACAATACCTACAACGGCTTTCCCCAGCAATAATTTTCCGCGCGAGATAGGACGCGACAAAAGCAACTCTATCGTTCCTTCCTTTTCTTCTCGGGCTATTAGCGAACTGCCCAGCGATATAGCGAAGATTCCTAGAAGCATAGGCAACATAAAATACAGAACCTGGCTACTCAAAAAACCAGTTGGTGATGCAAATTCGCCAGTATCTGAGAATAAAGCCTTCGCACTCTCGGGTATCTGAGACAAGGATTGCTCTAACTGAGCTTGCTGTTTCTTGAATGTCGGATAAAAGGCCAGGTTTAGGCTAATAAACGATGCAATGGCCAGCGCCCACCAAACAAAAAACCATTTTCGCTGCCATAGTCCCCATTTGATTATCCCAAACATCAGCGCGACTCCTTTGTTTTATAAAATCTCATAAACTCGTCTTCTAGGCTGAGCTCTTGTGTTGCCAGGCGTGCAACGTTATACTTTGCGATTTCTCTTAAAAATGGCCCGAGGTTACCATGAACATGTACCTGTAATGTGTTTTCGTCAACCGGAATAGCTTTAACGCCCTTGATTTTATTCAGTTCAGAACCTGGCAATTTGCCCTCAAAGTTAATGATAAAAGTATGTGCTGCTTCGGCGGTCAAGTCTGATATCCGACTTTGGCTGACCAGTTTGCCATCTTTTATGATAGCCACCCTATCACATATTTTTCGAACCTCTGCTAGGTTATGGCTACTGATAAAGAAAGTCACACCGTTTTTCTTGGTTTTGCGAACTAGATCATAGAATGATTGCTGCATCAATGGGTCTAGGCCATCTGTTGGCTCGTCTAGGATCAGTATGTCGGGTTCGTGCATAAAGGCCTGGATAATGCCGATCTTTTGTTTATTACCTTTGGACAAGTCGCCAATTCGTTTATTTTGCCCAATTTTAAAAATTTTACATAGTTCGTCTACATAAGTTTTTCGTTTTGGAGGTTGCAGGCTTTGCATATAGCTAAAAAATTGCCCACAGGTCATCTTTTCATAAGCCCTGAAGTCACCGGAAAGATAACCGATTCGTTTTTTTACCTCAACATTGTCGATTACTACGTCATTATTGTCTATTTGGGCTGACCCACTCGTTGGCTGGATAACATTCAATAACATCCGAATAGTAGTTGACTTGCCCGCACCGTTAGGTCCCAGGAATCCGAAAACCTCACCTTTTTTTACTGAGATTGATAGATCTTTTAGCGCAAATTTTTTAGACCCATCGTATCGTTTGGATAACTTATCAATAGTTATTACTGGCACCTGATCCATATACTTATAGTGTACTCTATCAGTCTAATCGCTTTCAACGGATTGTTTATAAGCAAAAGCATAAAAAAACAAGTCTAGACTAAGATCTTTTAGAAGATTATGCTAAGTATTGGAAGTGAGAGACTTCCAATATAGACCCTAGCACCACCGCTGGGGTCTCATGATTTCTGGCAGTTTTGACAAATACCACGGATTTCCAGTTGGTGACTAATTCCCGTAAAGCCGTACTCCGTTGCCAACGATTTTATACTAGCTTCTAGAGTCAAGTCCTCTCTGACTGGTATTGTCATTGCGCATCTACTGCAAGTTATATGGTGATGGTGATAGTTATAAGTGTCCGATAGTTCAATTTTGTATTTCCAGCCAATTTGTAACCGCTGAACTATGCCTAGTCTTTCAAATAGTTCAATTGTTCTATAAAGGCTTGCTCGGTCTAGTTTGTTTTTCAGTGCATGGTGAAGTTCGCCCATGGATTGTGGCTCTTTTTCTAGTAATGCCTTAAAAACTAAGCTTCTGGTTTTAGTGACACTATTGCCGCTGTTTTTTAGGACAGCGATGAACATTTCTTGCTCGTTAGTCATATTGCAATAATATCATAAATTGCGACAAATTTGCAATAAATTAATCATTTTGGTTACTATTAATTCATAAATAGGAACAAAATATGGCAAATCTAGGACAAGTTATCTTCTACTCGCTCATCGGAGGGGTATTTTCATTAATTGGTGGCATTCTAATGTTAGGGCACAAAAAGGGCGCGGCATTGCTAGAAAAATACGCCATGCCTTTTGCCGGTGGGGCGCTACTGGCGGCGGTATTTTTAGACCTTCTAAAAGATGGGGTCGAAGAATCTACGCCGGACAGTGTTTTTCTCGGAGCTTTGATTGGGATAATCATTTTTTTCTTAGCAGAAGGTTTTTTGAACTGGTTTCATCATCACCACAGTCCTGACGAGCGAAAAGACACCAGTATTCCGTTAATTATTGCTGGAGATACCATACATAATGCAATGGATGGCATAGCTATAGCGGCGGCTTTTCTAATCAGTGTTCCCACCGGTATCGTTACTACTATTGCCGTTGCTGCACATGAGATACCCCAGGAGATTGGTGATTTTGGTCTGCTTTATTCAAAAGGTTTGAGCAAACGCAAGGTTATACTGGTGAACATTTTTAGTGCTCTGGCCACGACATTAACAGCTATAATCACCTTTGCGCTGGGCTCAAAAGAAGCATTGCCTATAGGTCTTTTACTGGGCCTTAGCGCCGGTTTTCTGCTCTACATTGCTGTTAGCGACATCATCCCGACTATCCACGAGCACGGCAAAGACAAACACCACCCATTCGATATGCAAGCTCTACTTCTAATCCTAGGTGTAATTACTGTTGGGGTTTCTATAGAGTTAGCGCACAGAATAGTACATTAGCCTATACGGCATTATTAGATTAAAATACTACTTATGGATATTACAGGAGTGGTTATAGTTGTACTGATAGCACTAGGGTTTGGCGCGGTTATTTTTGTGCTCAACCAGAAGCTCAGTGGCCTAAAAAATGATCAAGCAAACCAATTCCTAAAAACAGATCTAGACAGTCTCAATAAAGGCGTCGGAGAACTTAAAGAGTCGTTAAACGAGACATTGAATAAAAAACTGCAAGATTCTCATACTCAGATGAGCGCTAGTATTCAAAAACAGTTCGAGGGCAGTGCAAAAATCATAGCTGACGTTACCCAGCGCCTGACAAAGCTCGACGAGACCAATAAACGGGTTGTTGACGTCGCAGATGAGCTAAAAATGTTACAAAACGTGCTGCAAAACCCCAAACAACGTGGTGTTGTAGGTGAATATTACCTGCAGAGCGTGCTCGAGAATGTTATGCCTCCAGGCAAGTTTCAAATGCAGTACAAGTTCGAGGACGGCGAAATAGTTGACGCAGTTATATTCTTAGACAAAGACAAGATTCTGCCGGTAGATTCTAAGTTCTCTTTAGAAAACTACAACAGATTGATTGAAGAAGCTGATCAAAAAACCAAGAACGAAATAGTCAAGAAATTCAAGGTTGACCTGAAAAATCGTATAGATGAGACCGCGAAGTATATTCGCCCCAGCGAGAATACGATGGATTTTTCGTTCATGTTCATTCCCAGCGAGTCACTCTACTACGATCTGTTAATTAATAAAGTTGGCACGACCGCTACGAATTCACGTGACTTAATAGAATACGCATTCCAAGAAAAACACGTCATTATCGTCAGCCCAACCAGCTTTATGGCGTATTTGCAAACGGTACTACAAGGCCTAAGAAGCCTGCAAATAGAGGAACAAGCCAAAGAAATTCAAAAACGAGTTGGGGAACTAGGGCGTCACATAGGTGGCTATGAAACTTTTATGCAAAAGCTAGGTAGTTCTCTGGGCACAACAGTCAACCACTATAATGCTGCCCACAAAGAACTAAAGAAAATTGACAAAGACGTAGTAAAAATCGCCGACACCACTCCCTCAGTCGAACCACTTATCCTAGACAAACCCTCCTACGAAGACTAATTCGAGTTACTCATAAAGATAGAGAGCCGATCCGGTGTCTTAGAGAGCTTCTACTAGTAACTGGTCTGCTGGGCTGGGCGAGTATAAGGCTGCATCACTTAAATCATTTGCAATTTGGCATCCACGTAGAGCGCTATCTATAGGTTCTATGCCTAGATAGCCCTCATACTCCATCACCTGTAGACAGCGCTCATTATCAACCCCCAAGCCTACAACGCTGTGATGTCCGACGAAATCTTGTCTAGGAACCTGTGTGGGCGATGCAATGGTGGCAAACCTTCCTAGCTCTAGCCCAGATGGACTTACGGTTGTCCCATTTTGTATCACACGGTCTGCTAGAGGCGCAAGATCGATGTTCATAGTATTAGCCCCCTGCATCCAAAAAGCGAATCGATGGCAGTTCTGAGAACGTTCCCAATCAGAACGAGACTTTTGATAGTAAATTATAAAAAAGCTTAGAAACCGCACAGAGAAGTCACTATCAACCTCTATATCATGTACTTTTACATCATCTTGCTCCCACTGTGACTGGGGGTCTCCAGGTGAGTGTTTAGTCGCAGTTAAAATGTCAGACGCTGTTTCGACGGCAACAACTCGGGCGTAGGGAATAGCCCGAAGCGGGTACGCCCGATTAAGCCACCTAGAGTTAACAGTATGCAGTCGTAAGGTTTCAATGGAGGACATTAACATAGAGTACAACATTTATGAATATTATGCAATAGATAACTTGATTTGCTATACTGGCCACAAGCGTTATGAAAGAAAAAGAAAATCAAAAAATTGTTATTATTGGGGGCGGATTTGGTGGAGTTAAGGCAGCGTTAGAGTTGGCCAATAAGCCAGGTTTCGATGTCAAGTTAATTACGCCTGGGACGAATTTTGAGTATCACGGAGCGCTATACAGATCTGCTACTGGGCATTCACCGACGGAAGTAGTTATTTCTTTAGCGACTATCTTCAAAAGAGCCAAAAATGTTGAGCTAATCCATGACAAAATAGTTGGCATTAACCCAATTAGAAAAACAATAAAAGGCGAAAATGGGCAAGAATATATTTATGATACTGCGATTCTATCGCTAGGCAATTGTATAAATTATTTCGGGATAGATGGAATGGATAAACATTCATTCGGCATGATAACGGTTCGCCAGACAATAGAGTTGCGATCGAAATTAGTTGAGCTGTTTAGAACGAGTGGCAAAACTCCACGAATTTCTGTTGTGGGTGCAGGGGCTACCGGCGTTGAGTTAGCTGGGGAACTACGGGCTTTTGCACGGAAAGTATCTCGCAAATACGGCAACCGATTAGTGCGCCCCGAAGTAACACTGATAGAAGGGGCCGATCGCCCTTTGCCAAATCTGGACCCAATTTTATCTGCAAAGGCCTACAAACGCTTGCTAAAACTAGGCATAAAAATGCGTCTAAACACCAGAGTAAACTCTTGCGAAGCTGGTAAAATTTGCCTAGACGGCGGGAATATTGATGCGGATTTAATTGTCTGGACTGCCGGCAGCAAGCTTGTTGATTTTTATTCTCTTCACCCAAAGGTGTTTGACCTAGAGAAAGGAAAGGTCAAGATTAATCAGTACCTGCAAGTACCCAAATTTGTGGATGTTTACGTTATTGGCGACAATGCGAATACGCCTTTTAGTGGCATGGCCCAAACTGCTTTACATGATGCAAAATTTGTTACTCGTAACCTGCTAAGAATACAAGAGGGCACTCCAACTGTAGCTTACCGGACCTGGCACCCAATATATGTAGTGCCAATTGGTGGAAAGTGGGCAGTATTACAGTCAGATAAGCACCAGATAAGTGGCTACCAGGGTTGGTTGATGCGTAGGCGTGCAGACAGATGGATATTTAAAAACTTTTTGCCCTATAGACAAGCCATAAAACAATGGAGCAAAGGCAACCACCCAGCAAAATTCTAGCTGTGAATTGAGTATAGTTCTATAAAATGTTATAATAAGTATATTATGGCCAGTGAAGACTTAGGTTACGAAGATTTTTTTTCGGTCGTAGGTCCACGATTTTTGAAAATGGAAGCAGCTGGCGCAGCTGATGTTAAAAAATATATCGAGATCTTAAAGGGAAGACAAATAAGACTTCCCTTACATGGGGTATCTATGTTTGTGGCGCAATTCGTGGAGCCAATCGATCCAGTATTGGGGCAAACTGAAGGGGCCCCTGCTGGTAACATTTTTTTCAATGCATCAGTGCTGGCTGTCAGAGCAGCAAACCGTTTGATTGCTCCAGGAGAACAAAAAAGAATGTGTGATTTGAATGCAAAACTATACTGCGAAATAGTTGAAGATACTAATGCTCCGCTTAGTATAGAAAAATGTCAAGAAGTAGCAAAAATGTTCACGGACATAGCAGAAGAAGGCTGGATGTACATGCGTGAATCTTACGAACCGCTTATTGATCAGTGGGAGGATGTAATCAGCCGGGATATAAGACAACAACCCTATATTCGAAAAGCCTTTGGCCACATTGGTTACTTGGCCCACACTGCTCAACAAGAAGCTTTGAAAGACGATTTAGCCAGGATGGCAGTAGAATTCGACGCAGGTGTGCCAGAACAAGAATTTGATCGATTCTTGGGTGAATTGTAAGAAGTAGTTCAGTAAAACAATAGGAATGAATAGTCAGAAAATTGGTAACCGACTCCAAAACGAGGGTGTATTATTAGAAGATAGGAGGATTTTATGGAAGTAAACACTAATCAAGAAACGCATCAAACACCAACACCAAAACCCGGTAGCCCAAAAAAGAAAGACAATACGCTAAAGATTGTATTAATTGTAGTGGGAGTGGTAGGCGGGCTGTTGATCATAGGTGCCGTGGCAATGACTGTGTTTTTCGGAAGCTTATTCAATCGGGCTACCAAAAATATTAGCGTTAATGGGACTAAAGATAACGGTAGCGTAACAGTAAAAACGGATGACGGAAAGAGCACAGCCACATATGGTACTGACGCAAAACTTCCAGACGGTTTCCCGAGCGATATACCTATTTACGAGCCATCAAACATTATCTACGCAACTTCGACAGACAAAAAGCATTACAGTGTATCAGCACGCACAGCTGACTCGACCAGTGACGTTCTAGCTTACTACAAAAAAGAGCTCGCTACGCAGGGCTGGAAGGCTACGAGTGAATCATCTTACGGCGAAGGAACGATATTGATATATAAGAAAAATAATCGACAACTTTCAGCTTCTGTCTCTACTCAGGATGATAAAACAGCCGAAAAAACCTTCTTCTCAGTTAGTGTGACTGAAAACTAGGGCTTTTCTAGTAGTCTAGATTGCTTAACTAACTTAGTAGCCTTGTCTATATGGGCTGACTCTTGTTCAAAGGCGGCAAGCGCTTTCCCCATACTTGGGTAATGGGGTATTGACTTAAAGGCATTCGAAAGACGGTTTGTTCTGTTAATGGTAGAGCGCACGGGCCCTTTTAATCGCGAAATACAAAAAATAATTTTTCGGTCTTTCATTTCTCTGATTAAACCCAGTAACATTGCCCCTGCCGTCGAATCAATAGACGTAATTGTTTCGGCGTCCCAAAGAAACCACCTAATGTCATCAGTAGCATCTACTAAATTTAGCACCCGTTGGCGAAAATATTCTGAATTGCCGAAATACAATGGCGCATCAAATCGGTACATTATTATGCCCGGAATAGATTCTGTTTTTGGGGGGCGCTTTTTGTCACGTATTGATCCGTCTGCGGCCACACCCAATACGGCGTCAGTAGGAAAAGCACTTTTTCGCACAAGGTTCACCACTGCTAAAAGAATAGCCAATAGCAGTCCTTGGAAAATGCCCAATATTGTCACACCTAAAACTGTTGCTATTGCCAATAAAGCTTCGGCACGCCATGCATGCCAAATAGACTGTAGCTCTCTGATATTAAATAGTTTTAAGACGGCAAGAATAATTATCACAGCCAGTGCTGGTTGAGGTAGATACTTTAGAATGGGGGTAAAAAATAACAGAGCTAAACCAACCACCCCAGCGGCGATTAGTTGGGAGACTTGACTGGCTGCCTTGTTCTGCTCGTTGACAGCGGTCCTAACTCCACTAGCAGCAATCGGGATCCCGCCAAACAACCCAGTTCCTATGCTTGATATCCCTAATGCCGTTAGCTCCTGTGCAGAGTTAATATGATCATTATTCTTTGCCGCGAAGGACCGGGCTGTAGTTATAGTGTTAGCATAGCTAACCATCATTATTGCAAATGCCGGGATGAATAAGTTTTGTACATCAAAAAAACTAACATTTGGGAGTCGGGGAATTGGCAGGCCTGAGGGGATAGTCCCGACCACGGCTATCCCTAAACCTTTAAAATTTAGCAACCAAGAAAGAAAAATACAGCTCAGAAGGACTACTAGACTGACAGGTACTTTTGGAAGAAAACGGATCATTAAAAAACAAGCAAAACCGAGCGATACACTGAGCAATAAGGTGGCTGGGTGAAGATGAACTATATTAGAAAGTATGTTGAAAATACTACTAAAAAAGTTGCTTTTAGCCAGAGCCGGCAATCCAAATAGTTTTGGAGCTTGTGATGCAATAACTGCCAGGCCTAGCCCGGTCATATAACCGAGTAAAATTGGTCTAGACAGGAACTCGCTAAGAAAACTCAATTTTGTGGCAACAGCTATCAAACAGGCTAGACCAATCAAAATAGCTAGCAATGCGACCAGTGCTATGTAATGCGATGGGTCGCCATTAGCTAGGGGTATAAGTGTCGCGCCAGTCAGGGCGGCCATAGCAGCATCTGGCCCGACAACAACGCGCTTTGTAGTTGAAAAGATGGCAAACAGTAACATTCCGATAAATGTCGCATAAAGCCCCATCGCCACAGGTGCACCAGCTAATTGTGCATAGGCCATAGCCTGGGGAATCGCTATCGCCGCAACTGTTGCCCCAGCGAATAGATCCAGGCGAAAAAAAGAACGACTATAATCGCGCAGTGTATTTAGTATTGGCAAATGGGAATAGGTGTTTTTTAACATAAACGGCTTTATGGTAATTATACATCCAGACCCATTGCTTACGAACAGAAATATTTGCTAGGCAGGAGTATAATATAAGTAGAGATAAACAAGGAGAAATTACTATGGCTGACGAAAAAGTAAATACTCCGCAAAAGACAAATGCCTTAGCGGTGATCGGACTAGTTAGTGCATTTTTTGTGCCACTAATAGGTCTAGTTCTGTCGACAGTTGGTTTGACTCAGATAAATAAGAAAAAAGAAAAGGGTAAGGGCCTAGCTATTGCAGGAATAGTTACTGCAGTTATTGTTGGATTTTTGCAGATCGTGACAATTGGTTTAATTTTCTTGGCCGTCAGGAGCTCTTCACTGACATTGGTCAGCTACTCGAACAACGACATTGGATACACCGTGCAACATCCCAAGGGTTGGAAAGTGGAGCCCGAAAGCCAAGAGGGCGCTCAAGGTATGCTTTTCAAAGGCGACCCAGAGGATACCGGAAAAGTGTCTGGACAAGTTGAAGTGGTTTATCTAAAAGCCCCCAAGAACGGCTACAAAAAAGATGTACTGAACGCCATACGCGATGCTCTAAAGAACGATAATCCTAATACGAAAGTCGAATATGTCTCGAGACAGAGTTTTAAGGGGCTAGATTCGATCAGAATGCTAATCAGCTATGATGGGGAGAACGGTCGGGTAAAATCAAAAGTCACTGTGATACTGAACAAAGACAACTCTGTGTACACACTCGCTACCCAGGCTCCGGAACAAAACTGGAAGAAACTTCAAGATGCCTTCGACGAGATCCATAACACGTTCGAACCCTAAGGAAGGAGCGAGATATGTCAAAGAAAAAATTCTGTCAAAGTTGCAGCATGCCGTTAGATGGCAAAGATAACGGCACCGAAAAAGACGGTTCACTCAGTCAGAAGTACTGCGCAATGTGCTATGACAATGGGGCGCTCAGAGACCCCGAGATGACGCTCGAAGAAATGACCAAAATCGTAGACAAAGCTCTAAAAGACCAGGGATGGGGCAGAATTCGTCGCTGGCTAGCACGCGGGTATCTACCAAGACTAGAGCGCTGGAAGAAGCCTTAGCTAGTTTTTTGTTGATAGCATGTCAATTATGAGGGCTGCGGTCCACGAAAAGTTTTTGGAGCCTTCTGGCTTGCCGTCTATCGGTGAAAAATATTCGTAAAAACCTGATTTCTCAACCAGTTTTATGCTGGTTTCAACAATTTTGTCAGCCTCTTCATCATATCCATATCTACGCAGGCCATCAGCTATCAGCCAGTTTGTGTTAATCCAAGTTGGCCCCTGCCAATAATTTTGGGCATCAAACCATTCAGAATTTTTAGGTACAGATGGTACCGGGAACTCTAGCCCAAATGTGTGCGGGTCTTTCAGCTGTGTTACTAACTTTTCGGCATGGTCTTTGCTGATCTTTCCACCGTAAAGGGCCAAAAATGTGGATATACTGGGTACTGGTATATTTTGGCCGGTATTTATGTTGTAACTGAAATACTGATTATTTACCTCGTCCCATAGCTCTTCGTAGGCTTTTTCTGTATTTTTGATATCCGACTGCAGACTTTGTGGCAGTTCTCTCCTAATAGTTTTAGCGATGTGTTTGAGGTGTGTGTTGGCTCGAATAAAAATAGCGTTAAAACCAGCATCCTCAATCTTGGGCAAATTACTTTTTAACGCCTTTTTATTGCTATATCCCTTATGCCGAAGTCTACGGGACAAATTGTATAACAGTAAAGCGTCCAAAGTTGTTAGTCGTTGACCTAGTTTTACATAGTGAGCATCCCGTCTGATTTTATTTATCAAATGGTCAATCTTTAGACTCCTGACAGCTTTTATCCATATAGGCATGTGTTTTGCGTGTAATTCTTTCATCCACGGCGGAGTGCTGTCTAGCCCAGTTTCCCAAGGATGAAATAGTAATACCAAACCCTCATTCTTGGGGTCCCGGTCCCTGTATAGCCATTTGTGATACGCGACAATATGGGGGTAGGTTTTGTTGTACCACGCATGTCGGTCTTCCTTCGATAGTTTTTTTCCTATCCGTACTACTGCCTCGGCTATCAGTGGCGGTTGGGTAATTCCGCTGGTGGCGATATCGTCTGGTGAATAGGGCGAGGTATAACTGCGCCAAAGGTCACGGTCATTAATGTACTTCAGCCCAGCATCTAGAACCATATGGGGTATCATCCCATTAGACCACTGGCCTTTTAGCAGGTTTAGTATCTCTTTTTGTGCTCTTTCAACATCATAATGCGCAAGCCCGATTGCAATAAAACAGCTGTCCCATAACCATTGATGCGGATACAGCCCTTCGGCAGGGATAGTATGCCCACTGTGAAAATTATTCGCCAAAACCTCCTTGGCTTGGTCTAATAATCTAGCGCTACTTGCTTTTTGTTCTTTGGCCATTGATTTATTATAACCCGTATATGCTTGCGCTTGCGTTGAATAGTTTAACTTACTATAGTTTGTGTAAATGAGAGTATAAAATATGGCGAGTATTCACGATAGGTACGAAATTCTGGCTGGCGAGCAATTAAAAACTGCTGCTGAGTTTACAATCCATACGCTTGCAAAGTCAGAACTGGGGCGAAGAACAATTGAGCTTTATGCATATGGTCCTTCGGGCCGTATAGAAGACCCGGCCTTGCATACTGAGATTGCCGGAATTCCTTTAGAAAACCCTTTTTTAACGGGGGCAGGCTGGGATAAAAGGGGGTGGGCTGTGAATGGTCTATATTCTCTCGGTTTTGCTGGCACAGAAGTTGGGACCGTGCCACTGTTCGGGCAACCTGGCCTTGATCGTCCGCGCCTCTTTACGCTAGATAAAAGACATAGCGTTGGTCTTAATGCCATGGGGTTCAATAGCAAAGGTGCGGTTCCTGTAGGTCATAATCTTGATGATCAGCAACCGATAATGGGTATTCTTGGTGTTAGCGTTGGTTTAAACGCGTTGATGCCGCACGAGCATGCACCTTGGGCGCATTCGGCAGTCGTCTCACTTTTGTACGAATATGCGGACTATTTTGTATTCAACCCAGCTTCACCAAATACGAAGGAGCTGCATAAGCTACAGCGCAAAGATATGTTGCGAGCCTGTATACAATCCATGCAAGAAGTAATGGAGGAATTGGGCGGGCAAAAACCTTTGTTTGTGAAACTTTCACCAGATATTAGGACCAATGTTTTTGAAGACGCAGTTCAGACCACAGTAGATCAACGAGCAAGTGGGCTGGTTTTGGCTAATACCTCAACTGCACGTATCTACAAAGCTATGTATGGAGCGGAAGACAGGCCCGGTGGGATTAGCGGTGATATTAATACTTATAGACGTCATGTCTTGGGTATGATTATGGACGCATATGAGGAGGCGGGCGATCAAATCGATATTATTGCATCTGGTGGAGTTAGCGTCGCAGATCATGCAGTTGAGTATATGATTGGGGGTGCTTCTGCCGTTCAAGCTATGACGGCAATGCGCCCAACCCATGGCCGAATCGCAGCCCAATTAAATCGAGGAACACTCGATTATCTAAAAGGCCACAATGTAAGTAATGTCAAAGAACTTATTGGCGTTGGAACGGAGCGAGGTGCAAAATTTCCCGACGCGGCTTAGCGGAAGTTGGTGAAGTTGAGGGGAAAGTCGAAGTCTTGAGATTTTAGCAGTTGCATCGCTTCTTGCAGTTCGTCCTTTTTCTGGCTAGTTACTCGGACTTCATCTCCCTGAATTTGGGTTTTTACTTTCGGCAGTTCGTCTCGTATTAACTTTGTGATTTTTTTGGCTTTTTCTTGATCCAGGCCACTTTGGAACGGAACCTCCCAGTGCATTTTTAGATTTGTTGTAAGGGGTTCTTTTGAAACATCAATAACTTTTTGGCTTTGACCGCGCGCAGCGAGTTTCTTGCGAATTATGTCAGCAATCGAATCTAGCTGATACTGGCTATCGCCCATAACCTTGAAGCCTGTTTTATCACTATTTAGCCACTCGACAGCCGCCGATGTGCCCTTAAAATCATAACGGTTCGACAGTTCTCGTTGTGTCTGGTCAAAGACATTAATCATCTCTGCCTTATCGAACTCTGAAACTACATCAAAAGAAAATTGCGCCATGACTAACAGTATAGACTATAAAATGCTATTGCCAAAAACCATTAGACCTGTTATCGTAGAAAAGTTATGAATACCATAATCGCAAACAAAGGGTTTTTCTTTGCCGACACTAGTGTGGCGGTTTTCTCTGTGTGTTCATAAACTAACCAAACAGAAGATATTGAAAAGACCGCCACGAAGGCGGTTTTTTAATTTAAAGAATAAATTTTAAGGAGAAATAATTATGGGTAAAAGAAGATATAACGCGACAGCAGCTCGCGATAGAGGAGAAATGACAATAGATAGACTTAGGCCGTCGACTTGGGATGCTCTTCAGCACCTTCGTAGTAAGGGGCAGATTGACCGAAACAACACGGGCAAGAGGTACTGGGTATCTGACACGCTAGCAGATGTATTAGGCGTAGATGCTATTGAACCGCCAGCAGGCACCAGAACCGATTGTGTTTTAGTACCGATTGATGTGGCACTTGCGAGCTTAGAAAAGCATGTTATCGATTTGCGCCAAGTGCAGCCAGAGCTTCGACCGCCCGATATTGGTGCGGCAATACTAGCGGAACTTCAAGTAGTTACAGTAAATGTAGATGCTTGAGTTAAAATATTAGTGAATGTAAATGATAGGAGCAAAAATGGAACCAACGAAGCTACTGTACATGGAAGATATGCAGAAACTAGAATCCGATGCATACGTAGAAAGTGTTGAGCAAAAAGACGGAAGAACGGTCGTATATTTAGACCAAACAGTGTTTTACCCGCAGGGCGGGGGCCAGCCGTATGACACAGGCACGATTACTAGCGGTGCAACAAGATTTATAGTTGAAGAGGTCCGCTTTAACGAAGGGCTCGTGCATCATATTGGGCATTTTGAAGGCAGCCAGTTCATGCAAGGAGAAGACGTGAAATGCGAGGTGGACAGTGAACGTCGAAAATTACATACTCGCTTGCATTCTGGTGGGCATGTTCTAGATATGGCGGTTAACCAGCTGGGCTATACCTGGACGCCAGGCAAAGGCTATCATTTCCCGCAAGGGCCGTACGTTGAATATAGCGGTGATTTAGGGGAAGAAACCAAGGAAGATGTAAATACCAAGCTAAATGAAAAAATTAGTGAAATCCTCGGGTCAGGTATAAAAACGGAGATAAAGTTTGTAGATAGGGATGAAATGTCACAATTGTGTCGCCACGTGCCCGACTATTTGCCGAAGGATAAACCCAGCAGGGTTGTCTTGTATGGTGACTTTGGTGTGCCATGCGGTGGTACGCACGTTGCCGAACTAAAAGACATTGGACAGGAAACGGTCCGCAAAATCAAAACATCCTCAGGCACTATTCGAATATCATACGAAGTAAAAGAGCGTCCTTGATTTGAGAGGCGGACTCAGGGGTAAGTTAGTATATAATAAGGGTAAATATGAGTTATAAGCATAAGAAAATTGGGGATGTGGCGGAGGCGTTGCAAAAACGCTTGGAAAAGGCTGAAAATAGGCAGTCTGTTTTGCGCGCCCCAGAACTGAAGGCTTTGGCGGCAGAAATACCTCTGTTAAAACCTGATGAACGTGCCAGTTTTGGGAAAGAGCTAAACCAGCTAAAGGCCGAGCTTGAAAAACTAGCTGCCAACTCATCAGATGACAGCGAAAATCTAGAACCAATCGATGTAACAGCCCCATTTGATGTAAATGCCAAAAAACCATCATTATTGCCCGGACAAAACGGAAGCAAACACCCCCTAATGACAGAGCTAGATGGCGTAATCGAGATTTTTGCTCGTATGGGCTTTGTGCATATGGACGTAAGGCAGTTAGATGACGAATATCACATGTTTGATAGCCTAAACTTCCCCAAGGGGCACCCGGCGCGTGATGATTACGACACCTTTATAACTACAGATGGGCTTATTGCGCCAGCACACGCTAGCGTTATGCAAAACCGACTGCAAAAAAAATATAAAAGTAACTTGGGCCAAGGCAAGCCAATTGGTGTTGTATACACTGGCCGAACATTTCGCAACGAGGATGTGGACGCACGTCATGAGCACACGTTCTACCAGGTAGAAATCAGTTATATCGATAAAAATATAAACGCCGGTAACCTAGTAACCACTTTCAAGACTTTTTTGGAGGAATACTATCAACAAAAAATTGAAGTTAGAACTCAGCCGTTCTATTTCCCATTTACCGAGCCAAGCTTCGAGCTGGCTCTTAGCTGTCCATTCTGCAAGAAAAAAGGATGTAACGTATGTAGTTATTCTGGCTGGATTGAACTGCTAGGCTGCGGAATGATACATCCAAATGTACTGAAAGCGGGCGGTATAGACCCCAGCATATACACTGGTTTTGCTGGAGGAATGGGTCTGGACAGACTGGTGATGATGAAACACGGTATCGAAGATGTGCGACACTTCGAATCAGGCAAATTAGATTTCTTGAGGCAATTCTCATGAGCACTATAAAATACGACTATTTTGTTGCAGGCCGTTGGCGTAACCGTGAAGCAATTAGAGCTATAGTCGACAAGCTTCGGGATGCAGGGAAGTCCGTTTATTGTTTTATAGAAAATCAATACGAGGATAAGGCTGGGCTTGTTATCGACACTTCAGAAGGTTCTGATGTTGAAAGCTTTATGCAAAAGCTCGAGACGCTAGAAGATTGGGAGACGAATTCGACTTTCAGAGAAATTTTTGAAACTGATATGAAAAACCAAAGAAACTCTAAAGAATTTATTTTAGTTTTTCCTGCAGGACTATCTGCCCACATGGAGCTAGGCGCTGCTTATGGAATGGGAAAAAAATGCTACGGTATTGGGAGTCCAGACAAGTACGAAACGCTATATCTAATGATGGATAAAATCTACCCAGATATCGAAACTTTCATCAAAGAAAAAGTTGAGTCGAGGCAATTCTCATGAAATACGTTGATTTGTCGGTACCAATAAACGAAGCAACACCGATTTATCCTGGTGACCCGAAAACTAGCATAAAACCAGCCGGTGTTTTAGAGAAAGACGGGTATTGCGACCATTATCTTTCGATGGGTACTCATGTCGGTACACATGTTGATGCCCCAATGCATATGATCGCTGGTGGCAAGTCGCTCGACCAAATCCCGGTCGATCAGTTTATTGGGCGCGGTGTTTATGTCGATGTAACGGACGGTAACTTCAATGGAGTAAAAGATGTAGATATTCAGGAAGGTGACATAGTCTTGCTACACACCGGAATGGGCGCAAATTATCACGAAGAGACTTACTTCACTGATTTTCCAGAACTTCCTGAAGAAATTGCGAATTATTTGGTAAGTAAAAAAGTCAGTATGGTTGGCATAGACACATGTGGGCCAGATGTTAAGGATGGTTTTCCTTCGCACAAGGCTTTACTCGGAGGGGGCGTACTCATAGCCGAAAACCTAACTAATCTCGAACAACTTGCCGGCAAAACATTTAGAGTCTTTGCACTTCCAATAAACCTACAAATCGACGGTGCACCAGCCAGAGTAATAGCGGAGATAGAATCATGAAAAACGCAATAATATTTCATGGGACAGACGATAACCCAGATAGATATTGGTATCGTTGGCTTGCAAGCCAGCTCGAGAAGGCTGGATATGTAGTCAAAGTCCCGCATAATCCAACAATAAACCACGAACCTATAAAATCATTTTTACCAAAGGCTATGAAAGGTCTTTCTTTTGACAATGAGACTGTCCTGATTGGGCATTCTGCTGGAGGCCCCTTAATACTTAGTATTCTAGAACACTTGGACGTACAGGTAGCCCAGGCCATACTAGTTGCCGGATATTCAGAACATCCCGATGATCAGATGGAAGACCCTGTCCTCCAAGCGAGATACAATTGGCCCAAGATTAAAAAGAACGTTAAAGATATTGTGTTTATTAATTCGACAAATGACCCGTGGAGCTGTGACGATGTGCAAGGAAGAATAATGTTCGATCAGCTCGGGGGCACGCAAATTATTCGAACTGACGGTCATTTTGGGTCAGTTCCCAAAAATCAAGAATACAACACTTTCCCGTTGCTAAAAGCGTTAATATTAGGACAAAACTCATGAAAAATATGATAATTGTTCCAGGTAGGCCAGATGAAGACGAATACCTTGACATGAGTGCCCCAGCATATAGTGCCGACCACTGGTATTCTTGGTTAACAAAGCAATTGCAAGTAAAGGGTGTTTTCAGCGTGAGTATAGAAATCCCACGCCCATTTAGCCCTAGATATGATGTCTGGAAAAAGGAATTCGAACGATATGACATCGGGCCAGAAACCGTACTTATCGGCCATAGTTGCGGTGGCGGATTTTTGGTACGTTGGTTGTCAGAGAACAAGGATATCAAAGTAGACAAAGTATTTTTGGTTGCCCCATGGATAAACCCGGAGAATAATCCAGTCTCAGATACAGCAGACTTTTTCGACTTCGAGATTGACCCCCAACTAACCAACCGGGCTAACCGAGTAGTTATTGTTAACTCATCAAATGACCAAGAAACAATTCATAAAAGTGTAAATATCTTGCGAGCAAAAATCCCAACTATTGAATATTTAGAATTTGAAAAAATGGGTCATTTCTGCAGAGAAGACCTCGGGAAGGCAGATTTTCCCGAGTTACTAGAGGAGATAGAAAAATGAAAATATCGGTTAATTGGTTGAGGGAATTTACGGATATAAAGTTGCCTATTGATGAGTTGGTCAAAAAAATTGGTGCTCAGCTGGGTGAAGTCGAAGAAGTTGTTTCGCTTGGCGAACGATACGAAGGCGTGGTTGTTGCCAAGGTTGTACTTTGCGAAAAACACCCAAACGCCGACAAACTGAATGTATGCAAAATTGATGATGGTGGGGTCACAAAAGGTGTAAAACGTGACAGCAAGGGCCTGGTGCAGGTGGTTTGCGGTGCGCCGAATGTTCGTGCTGGTATCAGTGTGGCCTGGATACCTCCTGGTGCAATCGTGCCTAGCACCTATGAAAAGGATCAATTCAAACTGGACGTGCGTCCACTTCGTGGCGTAGACAGCAATGGGATGCTTGGTAGCGCTAAGGAGCTACAGATTAGTGATGACCACGACGGGATACTAATTGTTGACAAGCCAGCCAAGCCCGGGACGTCTTTCACCCAGCTGTACGAGCTCGACGATTACATCATCGACATCGAAAACAAGATGTTTACTCATCGACCGGATTGCTTCGGCATCCTAGGAGTAGCGCGCGAAATTGCCGGCATTCAAAACATAAAGTTCACCTCACCGAAGTGGTATTTGCACAGCTTGCCAATCAAAGCCAGCAAGTCTGATAAAAAACTGCCACTAACAGTCAAAAACGAGATTCCCGAACTCGTGCCGCGATTTATGGCGGTGCCATTATCTGACATAAAAGTCACAAAATCACCAATAATTATGCAGTCCTATCTCAGTAGGCTTGGTATAAAATCGATTAATAACGTAGTAGATATAACCAACTTCATTATGCTACTGACCGCGCAGCCAACACACGCCTACGACTATGACAAAGTTGCTGCACAAGACAATTCTTCAGAAGCAACAATAAAAGTTAGATTGCCAAAAAAAGGTGAAAAAATTGCGCTATTAAATGGCAAGACAATTCAGCCACACGATAAAGCAATAATGATCGCAACTGAAAAGCGACCAATTGGAGTCGGCGGTGTTATGGGCGGCACAGATACAGAAGTCGATAGTGACACGAAAAATATAATTTTGGAGTGTGCTAGTTTTGATATGTATTCAGTACGAAAAACCAGCATGACTCATGGTTTGTTCACGGACGCCGTCACTAGGTTCAACAAAGGACAATCACCATTACAAAATGACGTTGTGCTGACCTATGGCGTCGGAATGCTACAGAAATTAGCAAATGCCGAACTTGCCGGTAAAGTAACCGATACAGCCGCACATAAGTCACAGGGTTTTTGGAAGGGCATCCACGCTAGTAGCGACTTTATAAATGCGCGTCTGGGGCTAGATCTATCCGCTGCCCAAATAGCTACTTTACTAAAAAATGTCGAGATTTCTGTTTCCACAAATGGAAAAAACCTAATCGCTAGCCCGCCATTTTGGCGAACTGATCTGGAAATACCAGAGGACATAGTCGAAGAAGTTGGGCGACTGTACGGATATGATCATCTGCCACTGACATTGCCCAAACGAGACATAACCCCAGCCCAAAAAGACGACATACTTGATGTAAAAAGCAAAGTTCGAGACTCTTTGTCACGTGCCGGTGCCAACGAAGTACTAACTTATAGTTTTGTTCACGGCGACTTATTTGATAAAACAGGCCAAGATAAAAAACAGGCATATCAGGTTAGCAACGCTCTGAGCCCCGAATTGCAGTATTACCGATTAACATTAACGCCCAGTTTACTAGACAAAGTACACATGAATATCAAAGCTGGTTACGACGAATTTGCACTATTCGAAATAGGCAAATCACACAATAAAACTCATCTGGAGAAAACCGGCAAACTACCCAAGGAACTAGAGATGATATCGCTAGTCTATGCATCGAAAACAAAATCTAAAGGCGAAGGATCTCCGTTTTATAAGGCCAGAGCATTATTGGATTATCTTGGAAGCTGTTTCGGCCTAAGCCTGGAATATAAACCAGTTGACGACAAGCCAGACTACCCAGTCACAGCACCATTCAATTTTGCACGATCAGCGTATGTTATAGATGGAAAAAGCGGAACATTCCTAGGAATAGTTGGAGAATATAAAGCTAGTGTTCGAAAGGCCTTGAAGCTACCAGTAAATTCTGCCGGTTTCGAAATAGGAACAGAGGGAATCCAATCAGCGCGAACCAACCAGAGCGCATACCAACCGCTTTCCAGATTCCCGAGTACTCATCAGGACATCAGTTTTAAAATCAGTTCGACAACTAGTTATTCCGACATTGCTAACGTAGTAAGGCAAAAACTAGACCAGGCTGAAAAAGAACATGGCTACAAATGTGTTCTTGTGCCAACAGATATCTTTAGCAAAGACAAAACCGCCAAACACATTAGCTTCCGAATCAGCCTGTCGCACCCCGATCGTACACTCGTAACTAGTGAGGTCAATAAATTACTAGATTCAGTCGCCTCTACTGCAAAAGAAAAAGTAAAGGCAGTCAGACTGTGAAACATATCTGGAGAATAATTAAGTTTACCCGCCAGCTGTGGCCTTACTACATCACGGTCAGTTTTATATCGATACTTGTTGCGCTGACTGGTCTGTTGATTCCAATGCTCAGCGGACGAGCCATAGACACTATAAAAATCGGCGCTACTGGCAATGTACGTTACGTTGTAATGCTGGCCACCGGTATTTTCCTGCTAGATGTCGCTTCTACATTTCTCAGTAACATAGGCGGATATTTTGGCGATAGAATGGGGGTAAAGCTACAGAGGCTACTGAGTCAGCGCTATTACCAACATTTGCTAAGCCTTCCGCAAAACTACTTTGATACAGAACTGTCAGGCAAGATAATCAACCGCCTCAACCGCTCTATTGCCCAGGTCAGCAACTTTATGCAGATGTGGAGCAACAACTTTTTGCAGTTTGTTTTTAGTACTGTTTTTGCTTTGATAATCATTGCCTATTACAGCGTTCCCATAGCTTTGTTGCTATTCGCCCTCTACCCGATATATATCCTGATGACGGTCAAAACTAGCGGCAAATGGATGACATACCAGGCAAAAATCAATAAAAACCTCGATATTGCTACGGGGCGTTTTGCTGAATCTATAGGACAGATAAAAGTAGTCAAAAGTTATATTCAGGAAAAACACGAACTTAGCTTTTTCCGTCGTCATTATGATAAGACAGTTAACATCGCAAAGTCCCAGTCAAAACTATGGCATAAAAGGGATATACAACGCCGCGTAATTTTAAATGTTATTTTTTACGCTGTGTATTTATTGATCTTTGTTCAGGCCGTAAACGGCCACTTTAGCCCCGGTCAGGCAGTAGCCTTGATCTTGTATGCTATGCAGATTCGTATTCCAATATTCACCATCAGTTTCTTGGTAGAAAACACCCAAAAAGCGATATCAGACAGCAAAGATTATTTCGAGATAATGAACCTCGAGCCAGAGATTTCAGATGCAGAAGGTGCCAAAAAGTTGGCTGTCAAGCAGGGTAGAATTACCTTCGAGAAAGTAGAGTTTGGATACAGTGACCATCCCGTAATAAAGGGCATTAGTCTTGAGATCTTACCAGATACAAAAGTTGCTCTAGTTGGGGAGAGCGGCGAGGGTAAGACTACAATAACCAATCTGTTGATGCGCCTGTACGAGCCCCAAAAAGGCGCTATTCTGATAGACGAGCAAAACATAAATAATGTGACCCAAAAAAGCCTGCGAGATAACATTGGTGTGGTTTTCCAGGATCCGGCACTATTTAGCGGAACAATAAGCGAGAATATTGCATATTCCAATCCAAGCGCCAAAGAATCTGATGTTATTGCGGCAGCAAAAGCAGCCAATGCTCACGAATTTATCAAAAAGTTCGATAAAGGTTATCAGGCTGAGATTGGCGAGCGTGGGCTAAAACTATCCGGGGGTCAGAAACAACGAATAGCCATTGCTAGGGCATTACTCAAGAACGCCCCAATTTTAATTCTAGACGAGGCTACTAGTAGCCTGGACAGTAAGAGTGAAGCTATGGTGCAAGAGGCTCTACAGAGGCTAATGAAGGGCCGTACGACCCTAATCATCGCCCACAGACTGAGTACAATTCAGCATGTAGACCAAATAATCACTTTGGCTAATGGCCAAGTTGACGAGGTTGGTTCGCCCAAGCAGCTAGCGAAAACAGACGGTATTTACGCACAATTGCTAAAATTACAGCAAGGTAAAACAGATACCAGCAAGAAAAAACTGCAAGAGTTTGAAATAAAAGCCTAATTTTCAATCATTCTTTGCTAAAAATACTCTTGTCGTTATACTAATACATACTAAATGGGGAGAATGAATGGCTACAAAGAAAATACATAGAGCGTTTGCCTTGAGCGCAGCAATCTTATTTTTACTAACTAGCGTTGGATTTACTGGCGCTGTAATATGGCAAATGTCACAGGAGAACAAAAAAGTGGAAGAAACTCAAAAAGCAGACGCATCAAAATTAAAGGGCGCGCAATTGCAGGGATACGAGCCAGTATCTAGCGTTTCAAAACTAGAATCAACAGATTTAGTGGTTGGCAATGGCGAGGTTGTTAAACCAGGCGCGACAATAACGGCACACTACACTGGTGCAGTAGCCACAACAGGGAAAATTTTTGAGAGTTCACTAGACTCTGGTAGCCCAGCGACATTTGGTCTAGACCAAGTTATAAAGGGGTGGACACAAGGCGTTCCAGGGATGAAAGTCGGTGGGAAAAGGCGTTTAGTAATACCCGCCGAACTTGCCTATGGCTCTCAGTCTCCGTCGGCTGATATTCCAGCAAATTCTCCATTAGTTTTTGACATAGAACTCGTAGCAATCAGCAAATAGCTACAGAGGTGCCCAGAGAGCATTTTTATGTACAAAAACACAACATGTGGGGTAGTTGACATAAGCATGAACGCTATATACAATAGACTTTGTAAGTAAAAAGTACGTTAAATAAAACATAAAAACAGCAGATTTTGAGGGTAGACCGAGGCTTCAGTGAGGTGAAGACTTGGTTCAAAAGCCCCTAAAAATGCAATAATGAGGGGAACATATGCCTAAAGACATCACAATATATACAACCAATTCCTGCGCTTACTGCGGAATGGTAAAGAAATGGTTAAAAGCAAAAGGTCACACATATTCTGAGGTAAATCTAGACGAAAACCCTGCCAGACAACGAGAGGCATTAGAGATGAGTGGTGCTATGACTGTCCCCGTAACAGTTGTTACGAAGCAAGACGATTCCAGGGAAGTGGTAGTTGGGTACAACTTAGCAAAACTAGCCCCCGCCCTCGGTTAAATCAATACTAGCGGCGCATAGCTGTGGCAAAAACTCTGTTCCTCGTGCACCGTACGGAACGTACGGCTTACTCCGGTACTCGTTTTTTTCTTGCTCTGCACTCACTAGTATTGGTTTAACTTTGTTTAATTTTATCGATTAAAAATCTAAGAGACTGTATAATAGGAAGAAGATATGGCGGAAGATAAAAAGATTCATGATTTGGTGATAGTTGGGGCTGGGCCGGCGGCTCTTGCTGCGGCTATTTATACGACACGCGAAGACCTAGATACGGTATTATACGAAAAAGGGGTACCTGGTGGCCTGGCCGCAATTACAGATTGGGTTGATAATTACCCGGGCTTTTCAAAAGGTATTTCCGGGCTTGATCTAGCAGAAGAACTTCGTAAGCAAGCCGAGCGCTTTGGTGCTGATATTCAACTGGGCGAAGTGCTTTCAATAAAAGATGCGGGAGATCACCGCGTCCTGGAGACTACAGATGGGCCCGTGCAGGCAAAGTCGGTACTAATCGCTACGGGTACAGATTACAAGAAAATAGGTGTTCCTGGGGAGTCAGAATACTTTGCGCGCGGTGTGCATTATTGCGCTACTTGTGACGGCGCTTTTTACCGTGACAAAAAGTTAGTAGTCGTAGGTGGTGGAAACTCAGCAGTACAAGAAGCATTGTTTTTGACTAAATTCGCGAGCCACATTGATTTATTAGTTCGCAGTACGCTAAAAGCATCAGATGTATTGCTACGAGAGTTAAAAAAGAACAGTAAGATTACAGTTCATGAGGGCACCACAACTGATGAAATAGTGGCAAAGGACAACGTTGTCGTAAGCGTTACGGGTACAAAAGATGGCAAAAAAGTGTCGTTCGATATTGACGGAGTATTTGTTTTTGTCGGGTTAAAGCCAAACACGGCATTTTTGAAAGACACAGAAGTGAGACTAGATGAAATAGGATTTGTTATTGCCGAGCAAGGACTAAAAACCAGCATGAATGGTGTTTTCGCAGCCGGCGATGTACGGTCTGGGGCAACTATGCAGATTGCCAGCGCCGTTGGCGAAGGCGCGACCGCAGCCCTGCGCATCCGAGAATTCCTTGAATCCACCACGCATATCGCAACAGCTTAATATCTATTTGTTATTTTTTAAAGATTTTTTTCATCAACTCTGGGTGGTTGGAACAGATGTAGACATCTTTATATAGGCGTGCGTAAATACGAGCTATCCACGGTTTGTCTACGGTCCATATGTATATGTGTAATTTCTTCCGTTTCGCTAGGTGATAAGTGATAGGGTTCAATAGACTATAGCTAAGTCCAATACCGTCAGCTTTCATCCCGCTAGCAAAGTTAACTATTTCAAAAGGGCTGTGTCGTTCTAGAACATAACAAAAAACTTTTGGGTCTGCTTTTTTCAGGTCGCGGAGTACGCTGTGATTGAACGAAGCAACCCTAATATCTAGTTTGGGGTACTTTTTGATCATGGCAATAATTTTGCTCGGTTCAATGTAGTGTTTTAGCTCTACTATTACTCCCTCTGTCTTGCACTCTTTTAGCGCCGATTCTAACGTGGGAAGTTCTGGTGCTATTTTTTGAAGCTCAGCGATAGTGTTGTCCGTTACCTTTGTGTCGACTCCAAAAGTTCGTTTCAGGTTATCATCGTGGCTAAGAACCAGAACGTCGTCTTTTGTCAGATGAACATCTATCTCGATATACGATGCCTGAGATTTAATACCTTGCTTGATGCTTTCAATTGTATTTTCTAGCGCCAGCCCTGCTGCACCTCTGTGCCCAATTATTTTCATACGACCAGACCACCACAAGAAGTTTGGGAGTTTAGCGCCAACCAACAGATGAGACCCGAGTTATTTCTTATTGATTTCATGATACAATTACTCCTAGTTTACACTATAAAATGTACTAAAAGGAGCAAAGAATGGCTGACTACAATAAGATATTACATGCTGGCGACGTAGATAACGGCATTATTAACGTCGTTAATGAAATAGGGAAAGGTTCCAAGCTAAAAGTAGAATACAATCGCAAACTTGCAATTTTTCAATTAGACCGTGTAGAGCCAGGTATTTTCGCAAAACCTTGCAATTACGGCTTTATCCCGCAGACTCTAGATGAAGATGGCGATGAGTTAGACGTGTTGCTAATTTGTGATGAAGCTGTTTCAACGGGTGTTTATTTAGAAGCGCGGATTATTGGAATAATGAATTTCGAGGATGACGGTGATATGGATCACAAAGTTGTTGTTGTACCGGCAGATGACCGCGATACTGGTGATTCGATTAAAACACTAGACGACCTAAGCCCGCAGTACATAAAACAGTTAGAACATCATTTTAACCACTACAAAGATCTAAAAAAACCTGGCAGCACAAAAGTCCTGGGTTGGGGTGATGCGAACGAGGCAAAAATCACAATCAACGATTGTATAGAGCGCTGGAATAAAGAAGCCTAGAGGCTTTACGATGTTGGTATCTAACGAACGAGTAGTTGCAGACGAAGACTGGTTCGACGGGCCATACATACAGGCCAGCGGCATGGAAGCTATCTCTGCAGCAGCAAGGGTGGCTGTAATGGTTGCTCAGGGTCGCCAGCCCATTGACTCTGCCGATATTCTGGCGTTGACAGAAGTAAAGGGGTATATCGATGCGCAACAAATGAGCGCAAAGGCTATGTTTGGTGCCCCAGGTAGTAATCATCTAGATTTATTATTTGCAGGGATAGCGGGAATCTAACAACTATATGGAAACTGAAATTGTTACGAAAGCAGTGTTAAAAAATAGTATGGGCGAGATATTGATAGTGCGTCGGTCCAAGACAGCGCCACGCAGGCCACTTCAATGGGATTTGCCCGGCGGTGGGGTTGAACCAAATGATGAAAATTTTGCCAAGGCTGTTTCAAGAGAAGTTCTGGAAGAAACTGGCATCGCTGTCGATCATCGTGATTTTAGGCTCGTGCATACCCATGTAGCAATTATTAACGGCGCTAATGTGATTTGGTTACATTTCTCGGCACCCGTCGCAAAACCGGAAGTGATACTCAGTTTTGAACATAGTGAATATCAGTGGTTGCCCCTAGCAAAAGCAATCAAAGAGTTTGAAAACCCCGTGCAAACAAATTTATTAAATTACCTATACGATAATAAGATTATCTAATAACCTAGTTGACAGAGTATTTTTGAAAATGACGAGCCATTATATTGGCGCCGATTATGAATAGTGGCACCAACACAACCACACTAACAACGCCTATCCATATGTAGCCAACGTAGTAACCAACAGCCCCAATAGTACCGACAAATACAAATGGCAGCCAAGCTTCGTTCAGCCGATAAAAGAAGGCAACAGTTGAAATTAAGGTTGCTTTGTAGCTACTATTTTTATAGTAAGTTAACAGATGATGAGTATATAGGATATTGCGAAGTCGCCACCAACCCATGCTTATGATGAATCCTGCGATAGCAACAGCTAAATTTTGAGTAAATCCGATAGCAAGAGCATAGCTGCAAAAAACAAACGTATCCATCAGTGCATAGGTCCGCAAGCTAATGTTTCGTAGTAAATGGATAAAATAGCCCCCAATAATACCAACAATACTAGAGGCTGCAAACGCAAAACCTAGATAACTTGGGTTAGCCCCTAGGTCTTTAAAAATCAGATTGGTAAAGTCCGAACTCGCCCCGTAAAGACCATACAAAATACCAATTGCCATAAACATTAGAATCGTAAAGCGGAACACAAAAACCCGCAGATTCATCAGCAGGTCTTTTATTGGATTTTCATGAAGGTTAACCCGCTGTTCCCTCGGTGGCTCTCGTAGCAGTGACGCTGTGAATATCAATAGTGAATACGCCAAAGCGCCCATAATAAATGGTAAGCGCTTATCTATACTGTAACTAAGAGGAACCAGAGCAACTAAAACTGTATTGCCGACAAGGCCGAATGATTGTGCACGACCAGCAACCTTGGCATAGTTATCTGACTGCTTCATATCTACTAAAGTATCGTGAATCAGTGCCTCAGCAGCTCCGCTCAGGAACGCGTAACCGATAGATTCTAAACTTACTGCCAACAGAGGTCCAGGGAAATGTGGCCAAAAAGCGAATATTAGCGCGGATATTGTACATATGGCCCCACCAATCATTGCTGAAGATTTACGACTAATTCTGTCAGCAAAGTATCCTGTTGGAATTTCTGCGATGATGGATACAACAGCACTTAGTGTTGCCAACAAACCAATCTGAGCAATCGAGAAACCACCAACTTCAACTAGATATATAGTTGTTAAGGGCAAAAACACTCTTTTTGTAAATATTTTTATAACCCCGTACAGCCGGATATTGCGTTTATATTTGTTCATCTTTTAATGTATTGTATCAATTTAATTAAAACTAATTAAAATGCGTTTAAGTCCAATCGTTGTTTCGGCAAGTCATTAGTTAAAAAATTGAAGTAATTCAGCCCGTATGGACGGCGTAGGTTAATAGTAAATCTCTATATTCTTGCTTGCCAACCACAGCCGCGTGAGGGATTGTAGAACCAAACTGTAACGTCTCGCTTGAGGCTTCTACGCCATCACCTATTTCTTCTGCTCTTAAAGCATTACCCCCCAAAAGCACCAGTTGTCTAGATTTAATTGGCACGACATGTTCTGGGGGATTGACGGACTCATCTTTGCCAAAAATTTTAAAAGGCTCCCCGAATGGGTTGATCGCTCGTTCGCCTAATGTGGATATATTTGGCCGCAATACATAGCTAGGTGCCCCCGAGACATTGAAGTTCGCAAGTGCAGTGTGGCCACTTTTGACGTCAATGTGATCCCCCATAGCCGGCATTTTAGAATAGATGTCGTTAAAGGCAATTACATCGCCAGTATCATTCACGGCCAAATAACTCAAACCTACAAGAAAATTAGCTACCGGCTTAAGCAATTCTGGTTTTTTTACTATTGTGCTAACAGTCGGCTCCGAATCTGGATGAGCTAGTTTTATAGCATCTCGAATCGCGGTTTCGCACTCCTCTGAAAAACAATCATCTATGACGGCAAAGGAGGGTTCTTCTTCTGCGAATGCCGCAATTGCGTCCCAACCGGCCTCTGAAATCTGGTTGCCCCGAAGACTAGAAAAACCATTCGCCAACTGTTCGAAACTTTCGTATGGCATCAAAATATAATAACACATTATTACCACAAAAGTCAATAGTACATAACTACCTTGTCTTATTGAGCGTAAGCGGTTTATAATGGTAACCAAGCATATTAAGGAGTAAATAATGACCAGGGTGGCAATTAACGGATTTGGACGAATCGGCAGAACAGCCTTTAAGGTTGCTATGGATCGGAGTGATATTGAAGTTGTAGTTATTAACGATCTAACAGATACAAAAACACTGGCTCATCTGTTAAAACACGATTCAAACTATGGTAATTACGAAAAAAAAGTAGAATGTGACGAGCATCACTTGATCGTCGACGGACAAAAGATACAGATAACAGCCGAAAAAGACCCAGCTAACTTGCCATGGAAAGAAAACGATATCGACGTGGTTATAGAATCAACAGGATTCTTCGTCGATCCTGCCAAGGCAAAAGCACATATAACAGCCGGCGCAAAAAAAGTAGTAATATCAGCCCCGGCTAAAGGGGAAGGCTCCACCACAGTTGTGCTTGGAGTAAATGACGACTCTTTGAAAGAAGCCGGCGAGATACTGAATAACGGGTCGTGTACAACTAACTGTATTGTTCCTGTGGCAGACGTAATGGATGCTAGTTTTGGCGTAGAAAAAGCCTTGATGACCACTGTGCATAGCTATACAGCAGACCAGCGACTTCAGGATGCGCCACATGATGATTTGCGCCGCGCTAGGGCGGCAGCGCAGAATATTGTGCCTACATCTTCGGGGGCAGCTATTGCCACAAAGGAAGTTTTGCCGCACTTTGACGGCATTTTTGACGGTATGGCAATGCGTGTCCCGACTTCTGTAGTGTCGCTGAGTGACCTAACCTTTGTAACCAAAAAAGACGTTACTGTAGATGAAGTAAATGATGCTTTCAAAAAAGCCGCCAAAGAGCCTTACTACCAAGGGATTCTAGCCGTAACGGATGAAAATCTAGTATCTAGCGACTTTAAGGGCAATAGTCATTCGGCGGTTGTTGACCTGGGGCTAACACGAGTTGTTGGTGGAAACCTAGTAAAAGTGGTCGCATGGTACGACAACGAGTGGGCGTACAGCAACAGGCTAATCGAAGTAGTTGCCGACGTCGGCAAGCTATTGAAGGCATAGATGAAGATTTACATCGGAGCTGACCACAATGGATACGAGCTGAAAGAGCGTGTTGAAAAGTACCTTATATCAAAAGGCCACGAAGTTATCGATAAGGGTGATGAACAGTTAGACCCTCAAGATGATTTCCCCGTTTATGCCGGTCGAGTTGCAAGTGAAGTCTTGGCGAATGCGGGTAGTGTTGGCATTTTGGTCTGTGGCAGTGGGCAAGGTGTGTGCATTGGCGCAAACCGTTTCAAAGGCATTAGGGCCAGCTTGATATGGAATGAAGACGAGGCGCATGATTCACGCCACGATGACGACAGCAACGTGATGTGCCTGCCGGCGAGAGAACTCCAAGACAATAGTGTAGTAGAAAGATTGGTAGATATATGGCTAGAAACAGAATTTGGTGGGGCAGCCAGGTACATTCGACGAAATAAAGAACTAGACAATCTTAACTAGCGTACAATAATAACCATTATGGCAGTCATTTGTCCCTCGATTACAGCCGAAAATCCACATCAGTACCGCGAACAGATAGAGCGGGTAGCACCGTTTGTTTCACATGTGCACATTGACTTTATGGATGGCGATTTTACACCAAATAAATCTCCAGGTCTAGGTCAAGCGTGGTGGCCGCACACAATGCAGGCAGATTTGCACATTATGTTCAAAAACCCACAAGATTTTACAGAACAAATTATCAGGTTGAACCCGCGACTAGTTATAGTACACGCCGAAGCGGAAGGTAATTTTGTCGAATTAGCAGAGTTACTCCACGGTGCCGGAATCATGGCAGGTGTAGCACTAATGGCAAAAACAGACGTAAAAACAATTATCCCAGCGCTAGAACATATAGACCACGCACTCATATTCAGTGGTAGTCTTGGCCATTTTGGTGGGGAAGCGGACACAAGCCTGCTCGATAAAGTAGAACAGCTGAAGAAACTAAAACACAGTATCGAAATAGGGTGGGACGGCGGTATAAACGACCAAAACATCAAAAAACTAGTAGATTATGGCGTAGACATCCTAAACGTCGGTGGATACATCCACCATGATAAAAACGCAGAACAGGCGTACAAAAAACTAGTTGCAATTCTAGCAACTCCGTGATACTATGTGTGAATGAGTGATAACGCATTGGAATCATTGGGGTTAACCCCAAACGAGTCAGAAGTATATAAGTACCTTCTAGCCTCAACTGGGCAAAGACCAGCCCAAGAGATAATTAGTCTATTATCTATGGACAAAGTTTCTGTATATCGGGCACTAAAAAGCCTAGAACAGCAAGGACTCATTCACGTGACTGGGGAAACTCGCAACCAACGCTACAGTATCAATTCTACAAAAGGCCTATTTGATAAATACGATGACCAGGTAAAACAGCTTACCTCTCTCAGAGAACAGCTAGAGGCTCTTGTATCTAGTGCAACAAAAGCTCAACACGAGTTTTATCAGCATAACCACATAGAAGTTTTCAAGGGCATGGATGGTTACAGGTCTTGGAATAACGAGCGACTCGAGGGCAACGTCAAATCTATCAGTGAGTTTGGGAGCGGAAAATTTCTAAGAGAGCTTTTTGGCAGTGAACAACAAATGAGTATTTATATGAATTCTTACATCAAGAATCGTGTGAAAAAAAACATATCAATTCGGGTTCTCAGTGACGGGAGTATCCCGATGCGAAGCTATGATCATACGAGCAAAAAGATACTAAAACAGCAACGAGTAGTTGACCTGGTTGAGCCACTTGACGGTTTTATGAGTATTTTTGGCGACAGATTTGGGTTTTATACAAAGCAAGGCGGTGAATACATTGGCGTAATCATCAGTGACCCTATTTTATCAGGGATAATGACCACGATGTTCGACACCCTTTGGCAACAAGGAGAAGAAGTATGAGCACGATAACTGAAGATCGCATGAAAACAATAAATCGACAGACAGTCGATCGATCCGATATGTTTTATTGGCAAACCGATAGACCAATGAGTATCGAAGAATGTGCTGTTATATTCGGTGAAAGACACGCGGGGCTGGACGAAACAAGTCTACGATCCTCCGTAGAGAGTGCGCTCGCAGACAACCCATCATTTAGTGGTAGCAAGATAACATCTGTGGAGGGCGGGCATCATTACGATATTGGCAGTATAAATATAAATCGAAATTTTACTTTTGATAATGGTCTCGAAGTTGTGGGTCGTTTCCACCCCGTAGGTCTTAGAAATGGCTACTTTAGCGTAGAAACAGCAGTTGTTAACTTGGCGCTCGAGAACGGCATCCCAGCACCAAAACCACTTGCCGCTGCTTACGAAAATGGGCCTGGCAAATTGGATTTTGTGTTATTTGAAAAAGTTCAGGGGGCAAATATGAAAATCTACCTGACCGAGCACCCCGAAGATGAACCAGAATTAGTACGAGATGTGGGGCGAGTCATGGCTCGGATACATCGAATAAAAGTTAACGGATTTGGTTTCTTTGACAATAATCTGGCTAAAGAGACCGGGGAACTTCGGGGTATACATGCTAGCAACAGAGAGCATGTATTAGCGGCTTTACCACAGAATTTAGAAGAATTGGTTGGGGCAAAATACATAACCACCACCCAAGCGAGAGAGATAACACGGTTACTTAGCGAAAGTAAACTATTAGATTATGACGATCCACGCTTAATTCATAATGACTTTGCCGACTGGAACACTATAGTAAAAGATGGAAAAGTGGTCGCTGCTATCGACTGGGACGAAGCGTTTGCCGGGGACCCAATCGCTGATATAGCTTGTTGGACGTTGTTTTTCCCTATCGATAGGCTTCAAATGTTACTAGATGGCTATAAAGAGGTTGCTGATTTGCCAGATGACTTTGAAGAGAGGTTACATATTTACCGTTTGCGTTATACCGTATCAAAGATGACCTTACGCCATAAAAAGTTTCATTATGACAAAAGCCAGGTAATGACTGAAGCTATTGAAGCGGGTCTCCAGGCGCTAAGAGAAGAAGTCAAATACTTTAACTTGACCGCCTAAAACAAAAATTTCTAGCACCTGCAGAATCTGTTAAAATAAACATATACGTTATGGTGGCGAAAAAAGAAAACTATACAATCGAAGAACTAGAGATAATTGCCAATGATATTCGGCAAGATATTATCAAAATGCTTGAACACGCTGGCAGCGGTCATAGTGCTGGGCCATTAGGACTAGCAGATATTTTCACTGCCCTTTACTTTGAGATACTGAAGATTGATCCCGAAAATCCAGATTGGGGAGAGCGTGACAAGTTGATACTGAGCAATGGACACTGTGCACCGGTACAATACGCAACCATGGCCCATGCTGGTTATTTTGACAAAAAAGAACTGATGACACTACGCCAATTTGGTTCACGCCTGCAGGGGCACCCAGAACGAAAAAAACTTCCTGGCCTAGAAACTACTAGCGGACCCCTGGGTTCTGGGCTAAGCCAAGGCATTGGCATGGCTTTAGGGATGAGAATGAATAAACAAAATCACCGTTGGGTGTATGTAATATTAGGCGATGGCGAGCAGGACGAAGGAAATGTTTGGGAAGCGGCGATGCTGGCCAGTAAGGAAAAACTTAGCAACCTAATCGCTATAACTGACCGTAATAACATTCAGATCGACGGCCCAACAGAAAAAGTCATGCCCCTAGAAGATTTAGCAGCAAAATGGGAAGCTTTTGGCTGGCACGTAATTGAGATAGATGGCAACAATATCGAGGCCATCATTGACGCATGTGCCATGGCTAGGGCTGTCGTAAATAAACCAGTCATGATTATCGCCCATACAGTGCCTGGAAAAGGCGTAGATTTTATGGAATATGATTACCATTGGCACGGTGGCGGTCCTGGAAAAGGCGTTCCGGACCACAAGCAAGAAATCGAAGCCTTGAAAGAACTGCGAACGCTAAAAGGCAAAATTAGGAGTGAACATGAATGAGCCTTATCTTGTAAAAGACATTCTCTCAAAGGATTTAGTCATGGAGCCTAACCGCAAAGGCTTTGGCAAAGGTTTACTGAAAGCAGGCGGCGAAAACCTTAATGTAGTGGCTGCTTGTGCCGACTTAACTGAGTCTACTCAGATTAGTTTATTTGCCGAGGCTTTTCCGGACCGTTTTATAGAGATGGGCGTGGCCGAGCAAAATCTGGTAACAGTTGGTTCGGGCTTGGCTGCCGAGGGCAAAATACCGTTCGTGAGTAGTTATGCCGCATTCAGCCCTGGGCGTAACTGGGAGCAGATCCGCACCACTGTTTGCATTAACGATAGACCGGTAAAAATAATAGGTTCTCATGCCGGGCTGTATACAGGAAAAGACGGAGCTACTCATCAAATGCTAGAAGACATTGCCCTGATGCGAGCTTTGCCGAACATGGTTGTTTTGGCCCCGTGCGACGCTGTTGAAGCCGAAAAGATGACGCTAGCAATGGCCAAGGACAAAAGGCCTAATTATATGCGCTTGGCTCGCGAGCCTATACCTTCGTTTACCACTACTGAAACGCCTTTTGAGATTGGTAGGGCATATATTTTTGCCCCAGGGTCCGATGTGACTATCATCTCAACTGGCACTATGACCTATCCTAGCCTTGTGGCAGCCGAGCATATGTACAAAGATGGTATTGACGCTGAGGTCATCCATTGCCCCACAATAAAGCCGCTTGACGCTGTCACGATACTAAAAAGTGTTAAAAAAACTGGCAAAGTGATTGTAGTCGAGGAGCATCAAATTAACGGTGGGCTCGGCGGAGCAGTCGCAGAGTTTCTAGGAGAACACCACCCCGTCCCAATTAGGCGTATTGGTGTGGCGGATAAATTCGGTGAGTCTGGTGACCCTGCCGAGCTTCTGCAACACTATGGTCTAACCCCCAAGCATATTGCTATCGCGGCTCATGAACTAATGGGAGATAAAATATAATGCCGGTGTCTCTGAGTGAAATGCGACAAAATTGTATCAAGGCTAGGGCTTTGATGGTCCGTTCACGCAAGGGCAAGTTTGCGGTTGGAGCATTTAATTTAGATAATCAAGAGACCTTAATCGCGGTGGCGAGAGCGGCAAAAGCCAAAGACGCGCCAGTGATGGTAGAGGTCAGCAAGGGCGAAGTTGATGCTCTGGGTCTAGAGAATGTTCGTGACCTGGTAGATAACTACAAGGCTGAGTATGGCATCGAGATGTTCATCAACCTAGACCACAGTCCTACTGTTGCAGATGCAAAAGCCGGCATTGATGCTGGTTTCGAATTCATACATATAGATGTGTCACAAGCCAACCACAATGCTAGCGACGAACAAATTATTCGTGACACAAAAGAAATTGTTAAATATGCGAAAAAAACAGGTGCCGTAGTAGAGAGCGAGCCGCACTACTTCGGCGGTAGTTCTAATCTTCACAAGGAAAAAATTGATTACGAAGAGGTCAAGAAGACATTTAGTACCCCAGAGGGCAGCAAAGCGTTTGTGGAAGCGACCGGCATAGATACATTCGCTGCTGCTATAGGTAATTTGCACGGTAAATACCCAGTTCCAAAAAAACTAGATCTAGACTTGTTGCAGCAAATCCGTAATGCTCTGGATTGCAACATTAGTTTGCACGGTGGCAGTGGCACCCCAGCGCATTATTTCGAAAAAGCTGCCAAGATAGGAGTCAGCAAGATAAATATCAATTCTGACATGAGAGTAGCCTACAGACAGACCCTAGAAAAAGTCTTAGCTGAAAATGAGGATGAATACGCCGTTGTAAAATTGATGGGAACTGTTATTTCAGCTGTTCAAAAAGTAGTAGAGAACAAAATTGAAGCCTTCGGCAGTGCTGGGAAGGCGAGAATAGGCTAGATACAATGCCCGGACAAATAAAAATAATATCGATTGGCGCCGCGGTCCAGGACGTTTTTTTGCAGGGGGCTATTTTTAAGCCGCAGACTGATAATAACGAAAAAGTGGCAGAATTTTCTTTAGGATCCAAAAACGAGGTTGACTCGGTTACATACAGTATTGGCGGTGGCGCATCGCACGCAAGTGTGACCTTTGCTAGGTATGGGTTGAGAAGCTACTTTATGGGTCACATAGGCAGGGATATATCTGGGCGAGCTGTTCTAGACATGCTAAGGCAAGATAACGTAGATACATCGTTGGTCAGCTATAACGATAAGCTAGGCACCGGGCACGCTACAGTGATGCTAGCCCCGAACGGCGAAAGAACAATATTGACTTATCGTGGCGCATCATCTGACTATAACCTGCGCGAAAGCGACTTTTTAAACAGAACAGCAGATTGGATATATATCAGTTCTTTGTCTGGGGATATGAAAGCACTCAAAACGATCGCAAACTACGCACAAAAAAATAATATAAAAATCGCTATTAACCCTGGTAAAAAAGAGCTTTCCGAGCGAATTTTACTGAAACAATTGCTTTCAAATTTTTCTATCCTCAGTCTAAATCGTGACGAAATGCAAACGCTTTTCGGTGGTGTGAAAGCCCGAGAAATACTGAAAGAAGCAGCACAGTACGTCCCAATCGTACTTTTGACAGATGGTGCAAAGGGCTCGTATGCAACCGATGGTAAGAAAATGTACAAGGCCGGCATGTACCAGGACGTAGCAGTAGTGGACCGAACTGGTGCTGGGGATGCTTTTTCTAGCGGATTTACTGCAGCGATTGCTAGTGGCAAAACAATAGAGGAAGCACTAATCTTTGCTAGCGCAAATTCAACTAGTGTAGTCAGCAAAATAGGGGCGATTAGCGGCATCCTTCATTCACACGCCAAGCTACACTCTATGGAGATTAAGGTTAGCGATCTTTAGCCTGTCATTCCCTTTGCCTGTCAGAGGCCAGCGTGTTAATCTGTAAGTAAGCATGAGCAGAATGTTATCAGAGTTATTGGGCGCAAAAGAACCGCTTTTTTCTAATAGCTTAAAACAGCTGGAAAAAGAAAGTGGTAATCCCAGCGCTGACATACGCTTGACGGCAGAGATAACTGGCAGAGTACACCTAAAAATCAAAGAATTAGGCCTGGACCCAGACGATACAACGCCAGAAGAACTATACTATGCGCTAATGACGAGAGTTGCGAAGGATAACGAACGAATTACCCATGGACTACTTGGGTTGCCAAAATCTACAACATCGATTCGCGAACTAGTTCCTCCTATAGTGGATGTTGTAAATGCATCAAAGGTTCCCAAAAAGTGCTGGGCGATTAAACGTTCTGTAGCAAAGCGTTTGTTGAAGAAAATGCCGCCAATCAACATGATGAAAACCCTTGGCTACAGGTCAATCGATAGCATGTTGAAAAATGAGCCGTTTGACGAGATGTACACTGCGCTGCGCTTCTCGGAAGGTGCTGATTGGCTAAATCAATACGATCAACTATTCAAATCCGTTAGACCATCCGATTTTGAGGAACGAAACATTCGAATTGTAGTGATGGACCACGATAAATGGGTTGATTTGGCTCAACATTATGTTGAGAAAAAAAGACACAACGTTACCCACACAAAAGAACTCGGAGTTATCGTTGTAGTACCAATGAAGCAAGACAGCATGCGTGGTTTGCCACTGAAAACGATGTCTTTGTTGTTCCACTACATAAACGAAATTAGGCTTTATAGCGCTTTTTTCAAACTGAAGTCAACTCACCCTAAATTCGGTGAAGAAATTGTAGACACGCTGATCGCCGACCCAAGCAAGGCGGCCGTAATGGCGGGCCAACATATACACTGGAGGGTTATTCAGCGCTATTTTGGCAAGCTAAAAGATGAGAGTCATCCGGAAGCCTTTCAGCCCCACGTTCAACCAGAAGACCTGCATTGGCGAAAGGCCGAAGATGCACTATACGATCTGGATGAGCAGTTGGGGTTTTGGCGTGACCTGGATTACGTTGCAATGCCAGCAAAAGGACTACCTGTTGCACTGAATCTTATGGACGTGGCTCTGGCGTATTCTAATGAAGAAACTTTTGAGAATAGATATGTTTATCATTTCAGAGACTCACTGTGGAATGAGATTTTTATTCGCTATATGGGTGAAAAAGTTCTGGAGCAACAGGTTCTAGAACAGCTCGATAATGATATGATCGAGCCCGAGCATCTGGAGATTTCTATATGAACTACTTATTCCAAGAGAAAAAAGATGGTAACAAAACAGTCATAGAACTGCGATTCACCATATGTGTTTCTGGTGCTGCTGGTGGCAAAACAGTTGGTGAAGATGGTGATTTGGCAGAAAAAGTTGGGGCAGAGGTTGCCAAGAGGGGGCATATTCTAACTACCGGGTCCACTAATGGGTTGCCAGATAGGGCCGCTCATGGAGCTCGCCTTGCCGGTGGGACGAGCATTGGGTTTTCTCCGGCGGGCAGCCTAAGAGAGCATCTAAGAAAATATAGATTGCCTTTTGAAAACTATGATTTTATTAATTTTACCGGCATGGAGTATGCAGGTCGCGATTTGTACCTGATTCAGTCCAGCGACGCTGTGATAACAATTGGTGGACGCTTCGGTAGTTTGCACGAATTCACCTCTGCCCTAGAAACGGGTAAACCCTGCGGGATCCTTATCGGCAGTGGCGGAGCAGCGGATTTGATACCGAAACTAATGGAAGTTTTAGAGCCTCCAGCTAGAAGCTTAGTTGTATATGATTCTAATCCTACGAAGTTGGTTGAAAAACTAGAAGAAATTTTGAAAAAAGAAAACGAAGATGTTCGTAAACAGTTCATGCTACAAGATAATTTTTGGTATTTAAGGAACGACAAAAAGGCTAAATGAACAAGATTCAGAATCCAGGTAAAGCGACGAGAATTTCTGCGATTATTATTCTGACCGCTATTGTTCTGGTTGGCGGGTTATTTATCCTAGCCCGTTCTGTGTTTGCCCCGAGCAATAATACGTTTCACACTTTTGAAGAATGCATAAAGGCCGGCAACAAAGTCCAGGAGAGCTATCCAGAGGTCTGCGTTACGGACGACGGACAGCGTTTTGTTAATCCTAGCCAAGTAGTTGAATAAGCCCCAATAAACAAATACAATAAACATAAGCACTAAACTCAAATAAGGACAAAACATGAAAAAACTAAATCAAAAAGGCTTCGGAATCTTAGAGATTTTACTGGTAATCCTACTGGTATGTCTCGTTGGTGGTATTGGATATTATGTTTACAGTCAGGCACTGAAGAACGACACTTCAAACGCGCCACAGAGCAGCGTCAATACAGGATATAGTAATAAGCAAGTCGCTAAAGGAGATAAAGTATCCGGTAACGAAAGTGCATACGTCAATGTCATTCAGGCTGACGATTCAATCAAAGAAGTTACGCCTGGTCAAATAGCAAAAACTGATGATCAAAAAGGAGTTCTTGAAGCTATCCATAAGTCTCTCTGCAAGGCTCCAGATACTAATGTAGTTATAAATCATGTGACATTTACAGATGGGACTAATTACAGGCAAGTTGGCGACTATGCTTATATTAACGCAGGCTGCATAAAGCCAGGCACTCCCCGCGACAGCTATGGCTCTGGTTCTGCTACCTATCTGCACAAAACTGGCAATACATGGGCTGTAGATGTTCATACGCAAATGGGTCCTATATGTTCAGATGTTGATGGTAAAGGTTACCCAAGCAGCTTGATCAAAGATTGCTACGATACTGATAACAGTTCAAGAGCACCAAAATAAAGGAGTAGACTGTGAAAAAACTCAACCAAAAAGGCTTCGGAATAGTAGAAATAATGCTTGTAATACTCCTTGTAGGGCTGGTGGGCGGCATAGGCTATTACGTATTTGCACAAGCTAAGAATAATGATGACTCAGTACAGTCTCAATCAAGTTCCAATGATTCAGAACCGCTCAACAGACCTTCTGAGATTAAAGCATCGGAATACCCGTTAGGAATAAGTTATGTGAAGACTGATAATTTTACGGAATCAGAGAAGAAAGAAATTAGTCAAAAAGTTGCAGAGCCTTATCATTTTTATGCAACAGAAGTGCTAAAAGTAAAACAAACAAAAGTTATTATCTCTAGAGATAATAACTCATTAGGACCAAACGATACTAGATATTCCCTAAATTCTTTCGCAAACGATGAATACAATGAAGGCTTCGTTTTTGGTGCAGAAAACAGAGTTGGTTATTGGTTGCCGCAGCTTTGTGATGATGGTGGTTGTACTGTTTTCCCGGAGGCATTAAAAAGCGAGTATCCCAATACATATAAAATGTATTTAAAGTGCGAAAAGACAAAAGGCCTCGGTATTAAGGACGCTGAAGTGATGGGCTGTTACACTGTATAGGTGAGCAGTTTTAAGTTAACTTCTAAATACAAACCGACGGGGGATCAGCCTACAGCTATCACCTCGTTAGTTGATGGGCTGAGTAAAAATACCAAAGAGCAAACACTGCTAGGAGTTACGGGTTCTGGCAAGACTTTTACTATGGCAAATGTCGTGCAACAAGTCCAAAAGCCAACACTTGTTTTGTGCCACAACAAAACACTGGCCGCTCAGCTTTACAATGAGTTCAAGAACTTTTTTCCCAATAACGCCGTTCATTACTTTGTGAGCTACTTTGATTATTACCAGCCAGAGGCCTATATTGCTCGCAGTGACACATATATAGAAAAAGACAGCCAAATAAATGAAGAAATAGATAGATTACGTCACGCTGCTACGGATTCTCTATTAACCCGCCGTGATGTGTTGATTGTCGCTAGTGTCAGCTGTATTTACGGCATTGGCTCCGTAGATGATTACGGAAGTTTGGCCGTGACTGTCAAAAAAGGCGAACGCCGCGTCCGGGACAAGTTTTTGCGTCAACTAAATGACATACAGTATGAGCGAAATGATATAGATTTTCACCGAGGCACCTTCCGAGTTCGAGGTGACGTTGTTGACGTTTTCCCAGCGAGCGAAGAGTTGGGGTACCGAGTGGAATTTTTTGGTGATGAAGTTGAGAGAATTCTGAAGCTAGATCCATTGACAGGCGAGATATTAGACAAATTAACAGAATTGAAGATCTTCCCCAGCAGTCACTATGTTACGCCCGAGACAAAGCTAAAAATGGCGATGGGCAAAATTCGTACAGAACTTCAAGAACGTTTGAAGTATTTCAAGAAAAATGGACTACTTTTAGAGGCGCAGCGGTTAGAACAGCGCACTAATTTTGATCTAGAAATGATGGAAGAGACAGGCTTTGTAAAGGGAATCGAAAACTACAGTCGATATCTAACTAACCGTGAAGAGGGTGACCAGCCCGCGACATTACTAGATTATTTTCCTGATGACTTTCTGATGTTCATCGATGAGTCGCACATGACTTTACCCCAGGTTCGAGGAATGTATAACGGCGACAGGGCTAGGAAAGAAGTATTGGTAGAACATGGTTTCCGTCTACCCAGCGCGCTTGATAATAGGCCGCTAACTTTTAGCGAGTTCGAAAGACACGTTAATAAGGTTATATATGTGAGTGCTACTCCGGCTGATTACGAGCTCAGCCGTAGCCCAAAGCCTGTACAACAGGTCATTCGCCCAACTTTCCTTATAGATCCACCGATTGATGTTCGTCCAGTCGATGGCCAGGTAGACGATTTGATAAACGAGATTAGAGAGGCAATAGAAAAACACCATCGAGTGCTGGTGACCACTCTGACAAAACGCATGGCAGAGGACTTGACCGACTATTTGAAAGAAATCAACATCAAGGTTACTTACCTGCATAGTGACGTTGATACATTGGAGCGAACAGATATTTTACGTGATTTGCGTCTAGGAACTTATGATGTGGTCGTAGGTATTAACCTACTCAGAGAAGGCCTGGATTTGCCAGAGGTTAGCCTAGTAGCTATTTTAGACGCCGATAAAGAAGGATTCCTTCGTAGTGAACAAGCACTAATCCAGACTATCGGGCGAGCGGCACGGCACGTAGATGGTCGGGTGATAATGTATGCTAACAATGTGACGGGTAGCATGAAACGCGCCATTGACGAGACTAACCGTCGGCGAAAAATCCAGACTGCTTATAACGAAAAGCATGGGATAACGCCCGAAGGTATATCTAACGCTATTGCCTCGAGCATGCGGTCCGAGGAAGAAAGGGCTCCGAAAAAGCTGAACCTTAAGAAAATACCAAAAGAAGAGTACGGATCAATGGTCCGTGATCTAACTGGCCAGATGGATCTAGCATCAGCAAACCTAGAATTCGAAAAAGCCGCCGAACTTCGTGACCTAATTGCCGAAATAAAATCCAAAATCTAAGCCGCTAAACCATGCAGTTCTTTATGGGTATCGATAACCCAGCTTACAATCCGATCAGGCTTTGCCTGGGGACCTAGATGACCAATCCCTTTAATTTTTTGCCTTAGGTGAACGACACCGTCAGTCGCATCTTCTGCTACAGCGACAAGTATATCGTGTTCGCCATCTGCATACGCTGTTTGGATACCGGCATGGCCCAAATTAATGACAAGATCCATTATATTCTCGGTAAGACATGACTTGATTTCGCCTGCAGTACGAGTAGGCACAGAAAAATAATAATCAAGCATTCCTAGGACATACCTTAGATCAATATCGATGTTCCCGCTTCGTAAAAAAGGATAAAACTCGTTTTTTATGGAACCGATTAATTTTCTAGGGACGTTTTTTGCAAGTTGAAGTGGGGGGGGTGACCCGAAACCAATGCATTCCAAGAAAAATACTGAATCAACGGTTTGTTGTCTATGCTCTGCATAGCGCGCGGCGGCAGGCCCACCCATAGAGTGAGGCAATAATAGAAGCTTATTTTTTACCACTTCGATTTCATTTTTGTCGGTTGACCTAATTCTATCCGGAGGCTCGGTATCTGTGAAGTTTATCTCTACGTGATTGGCTAGGTCTATGACGATAGCGCTGATAGTTTCTTCGTGTGTCAGCTGTGGGTCATTCCAATGCTCTTTTGCCCCTTTCCCATCTTTTCGTACCGGATCATATGTAAAAGACGGGACATCTCTGTCTTCGAATGCGTCTCTTAATACTCTCGATGTAAATTTCCTTGCCCCGAAACCAGGAACAATACCCACAATAACACCGGGGAGAGGGTTTTCTGCACCAGCTGGCTGGTAAGAATATCTCGTAGTGCCATCGCCAACTTGGACGACCCCGTGTATCAGATCCGGTTTGATCCTCGGCTCCTCGCTGCCCGCAATAAATAAACCTTCGCTAGTTTCTGGCGAAGGTTTATATGGGTCTCGTAAAACTGTTAAGTGGGGTCCCCCTGGACCGCCTGGAGATGAGAGTTCTGGTGCCTCTGCGATTGCTAACGCCATTCTGCTCCTTTTTGCTTGCGCTTACTACTAATTGTACGCTTAGTATTGCAATATGCAATTAGCTAATTTAAGTCTCTTTTTACTTCGTATATTTGGTATACTAGTTGTTACAGATGGCAAAACTTTCGCGAGAAGAAGTATTAAAATTGGCAAAACTATCTAGACTGCGTCTAACAGACGAAGAGATAGATCAGTTTGGTTCGGAGATTTCCGAAATTCTAGAATACGTAGAACAACTAGGCAAAGTTGATACAAAGGGACTAAAGCCAACATCGCAAATTACAGGGTTAGTTAACGTTACGCGACCAGATGAAGAGATAGATTATCAGGCAAAACCTGCTGATTTGTTAAAAAATGCTCCTGCGGTTGAAAAGAAACAATTCAAAGTAAAACGGGTTTTGGGATAGATTAATATGAAGTGGTATCCGCTTACTGATATTGCCAAGGGCGTACAGGACCAGTCCGTGTCTGCCGTTGGTCTAGTGGAATGTGCCTACAAAGAATTAGAAAAAAATAAAGATTTTAATACGACCATTTCAACTACCAAAGAGCGGGCAATCAAGCGAGCCAAGGAAATAGACGAATTGGCAAAAAACGGCAAACCAGCAGGCAGATTAGCCGGTGTCCCATTTATAGCCAAGGACAACTTTTTGACATTTGGTGGCGAGACAACAGCAGCTAGCAATATACTAAAAGGATTCGAAGCACCATATCAATCAACGGCAATTGAAAAACTAGAGGCCGAGGGGGCTATTTGTGTTGCAAAGGCTAATATGGATGCTTTTGCACACGGGTCATCAACAGAAAACAGTGACTTTTTTACTACCAAAAACCCCCACGACGAGACTCGCGTGCCCGGGGGCTCATCTGGTGGCTCTGCTGCAGCGGTAGCACTAGGGATAGTGCCTTTCGCTCTAGGAACAGATACGGGTGGCTCAATACGTTTGCCTGCTAGTTTTTGCGGTGTAGTTGGGCTAAAACCCACGTATGGGCTAGTTTCGCGTAGTGGTGTGGTTGCCATGGCCAGTAGCACTGATGTTGTCGGTCCACTGACAAATACCATTGAAGATAGCGCGCTTGTGCTAGATGTTATATCGGGGCAGGACCCCTTGGACAGTACCACCATAGAGAGCGACCACACGCCATATACTGATAACAACTTGAATGTTGCCGGAAAAAGAATAGGTATTATTAAAGAGTGCTTTGGCGACGGCCTTGATTCAGGGGTGCGTAGTGCTGTCGAAGCGGAGATTAGCAAACTCGAGAGAGCCGGCGCCAAGATAGTCGAGATTAGTCTCCCGTCGTTGCCCCTGGCTCTAGCCGCGTATTATATAATTTGCCCAGCAGAAGTCAGTAGTAATCTTAGCAGGTACGACGGACAACGCTTTGGATTTAGCGATAAAAGTGCAAAAAACTTGGATGAAAGTTACGAACTATCTCGAAGTAATGGATTTGGCCGAGAAACGAAACGCCGAATTATGATTGGTACATATGTCCTGAGCAGCGGCTACTATGATGCCTACTACAAAAAAGGCCAAACAGTTCGCACAAAATTAATCAACGAATTCGAAGAGGCTTTTAAAGAGGTTGATTTCATGATTAGTCCAGCTGCCCCAACAGTAGCTTTCAAAATCGGTGAAAACGTCAGTGACCCACTTAAAATGTATCTTAACG
>RRZU010519291.1_pt1 | contig 58122 bp, 57 predicted proteins | sample 2165561 | NCBI WGS metagenome assembly RRZU01 (sample SAMN10456909, study PRJNA506462) | wastewater metagenome | isolation source: wastewater sludge | place: USA: Moscow, Idaho
CGGGACCATCCAGGTGGACCGTGTATCGGCCCCGGTCGACCGTGATCACCAGCCCCGTCGCTGCAGCAGAGTAGTCAGGGCGGTCCTTCGTGCGGGGACGGGTTCGCTTGGGCGGGCGCCCGTAGCCCTCATGCTCGTCGTGGGTGATGCCGCTGCGGCTCATGAGCCGACCAGCCCCGACCACAGGCCGGGGAAGTCGGCGATCGTCTTCGTCGTGGCGCCGACATCCTCCAGTTCGACGCCGGGGACGGCCAGCCCCAGCACTGCGCCCGCGTGCGCCATCCGGTGGTCGGCGTACGTGCCCCACAGGCCGCCCCGCAGGCGCCCCGGAGTCAGCAACAGCCCGTCGTCGGTCTGCTGGATGCCAGCACCCCGGGCACCCAACTCGGTTTCGAGGGCGGCCAGTCGGTCCGTCTCGTGGCCCCGAATGTGGCCCACCCCCCGGATCCTGCCCCCGTCGGGGGCCAGCGCTAGGAGCGCGGCCACGATGCAGGTGAGCTCGCTGGCCTCGGTCAGGTCGATGTCCGCGGAGGCGATGCGTCCCGTCCCGGTGACCGTGACCGCGCCGGACTCGCGCGACACCGTGCCCCCGAGGGCGGCGAGGGCCGCGAGGATGGTGCCCTGCGCCTGCAGGGTGCGTTCCGGCCACGGCACGGTGACGCTGCCCCCCGCGGCGAGGGCGGCAGCCAGGAACACGGCGGCGTTCACCAGATCCGGCTCGATGACCTCGTCGCGGGCGGAGACCGGCCCGGGCGCGACCCGCCACACGTCGGGTGCCACCTCCTGGGCGGCGACACCGCGGTCGGTCAGCATGGCGAGAGTCAGCCGGATATGCGGCCGGGAAGGCACGGCGGGCCCGACATGGTGGATCTCCAGGCCGCGCGCAAAGCGTGCCCCCGACAGCAGTAGGCCGGAGACGAACTGGCTGGAGCCGGATGCGTCGATCGTGACCTTCCCGCCGGGCACCACACCGTTGCCGTGCACCGTGAACGGGAGGGAACCGGGGTGGTCGATCCGGACGCCCGCCTGAGTCAACCCGTCCAAGAGGGGGGCGACGGGGCGAGCCTCGGCCTCCGGGTCTCCGCTGAACCGGCTGGGTCCCTGCGCGAGGGCGGCCAGGGGAGGGACGAACCGCATGATGGTCCCGGCGAGGCCCACCTCCACCGGGGCAGCGCGGAAGATGTCGGGAGGGGTGACGAGCACTCGGCCGTCGGGCAGGTCCTCGAAGCGAACGCCCAACGCGGTCAGCGCACGTCGCATCAACCGCGTGTCACGGGCATCGAGCGCGCCGGTCAGGGTGGAGGGAGCGTCGGCCAATGCAGCCAGGACGTAGGCGCGAGCTGTCGCCGATTTGCTGCCGGGGACCACCACCGTGGCCCGCAACGGAACCGAAGGGGTCGGGGCGGTCCACTGGGTCACGCGCGCGACCCCTCCAGGCCGGCGCGAATCTGCTTGGCACCACGCTTGGCCGAAGCCTTGAGGCGCTTGGTTTCCTTGCGGGCCCGCTTCTTGGCCTGCTCGGTCTCCATCGTGAGGCGGCGGCGAGCGTCGGCGGCCCGCCAGGCGATGCTGGGGCGTCCGGCAGTGTCCTGCGTCACGATGAGCGCCGCACCCAGCAGAGCAAGGTCGCGGATCCGCGCCACCTTTGCCTCGGCCCGCTCGATCTCGGTGGCACCTTCGGGCACACGGGCCAGGACCTGGGTCAACATCGAGGCGGCCGCCAGACCGCCCCCGGCGCGACGGCCGATCCCCGTGGCGATCCCCAGCCCCCCCAGCAGGGACAGCCCGCCGTTGACCCGCGCCAGGGTCTCCGGGTTCTCGGGGATGTAGCCGGCGGCGTCGGTGCCGACCGCCTTGCGCGCCAGCGGCACGACGCGATCAAGCACCGGTTCGACCTGCGCGGCGTAGTGGGCAGGGTCCTTCAGCGTCTTGACCCCGTTGACAATGTAGAAGCCGCCCAACAGCAGGCGTCCGACTCCGCGCACTAGGTTCATGCGGACATTCCTACCACGCGTGCGCGGCGGCCGGGAACAGATCGCAGTCTGCGCTGAAGCCGTCTGGAATACCTGGACGGAGATGGGGGTTGTTCGGATGTGGGAAACACACTGACGAGGACGAGGGCTGCTGCGGCGGCACCCGGGAGCTCCGGTTCGCCGGTACTCTCGTACGTGATGAAACTGCCTTCCACCGATGAGGTCGACCTGGCGACCGAGACCGACGCGGAGCGTACCGCCCGCTTCGAACGAGACGCCCTGCCCTACCTGGACCAGTTGTACGGCGCGGCGCTGCGCATGGCACGCAACCCTGCGGATGCGGAAGACGTGGTGCAGGAGACGTTCGCCAAGGCCTACTCCTCCTTCCACCAGTTCAGGCCGGGGACGAACTTGAAGGCCTGGCTCTACCGGATTCTCACGAACACGTACATCAACTCCTACCGCAAGCAGCAGCGCCGCCCCCAGGAGGGGTTCGGCGAAGACGTCGAGGATTGGCAGTTGGCGCGCGCCGAGCAGCACACCTCGACCGGGCTGCGGTCGGCGGAGATGGATGCGCTGGACAAGATCCCCGACACTGTCGTCACCGAGGCCATGGCGCAACTCGCGCCAGACTTCCGGGTGGCTGTCTACCTGGCTGACGTGGAGGGATTCTCCTACAAGGAGATCGCGGAGATCATGGGCACGCCGATCGGCACGGTCATGTCCCGCCTCAACCGGGGGCGCACCCAGTTGCGCGGCATGCTGTCCGATCACGCAGCGGCCTTGGGGATCGGGACGGGGGAGCGCGATGCGTGAGCCGAAGAAAGTGGACTGTGCCTACGTGGAGGAGCGCGTCCAGCGATTCCTCGACGGCGAGTTGAGCGAAAAGGAAGCCGACGAGCTGCGCTTTCACATCGATGCCTGCTCCCACTGCATCGATGGTGCCGATCTGATCGAGACCTACCGGCGCCTGGTGCAGCGCTCGTGCGCCTGTCAGGCCCCCGAGTCGCTGCGCATGCGTATCGTGACGCAACTGCGCGCCGTCCAGGTGACGCGTGTGGAGTTTCGCGAGTCCTGAGGTCACATGACGAATGCCCCCGCAGAGCTTTCTACGGGGGCATTCGTGATGAACCGGGTTCGGTTCACGCGTTGGGGCGCTTGCCGTGGTTCGCCTTGGACTTGCGGCGAGCGCGGCGCTTGCGACCGGTCTTTCCCATGGGAATCTCCTCACGTCGATTGGCGCCGGGCGGCGCAAGCGACCATTCTGCCACGCCGCACCTGGTGCGCCCAAAGTGCGCGCAAGCGCGGCCTCGCGAGGTTGGCGGCTGCAGGCGTGGGAGAGCCAGGGCCTAGCATGGGCCCATGCTCTCGATGACCGAGGTGATCGCCGCTCACACGGCGCTGTCGGAGGACGACACACGGTGGCTGGTGGGGTTGGTCGATCAATGGGGCATGCTGTCCGACCTCTCCTTCAGCGACCTGATCCTGTGGGTTCCCGACGAGGACGACAATGTGTTCTGGGCTGCCGCTCAGTGTCGGCCCACGACCGGGCCGACCGCGCTGGAGGACGACGTGGTCGGCGAGGAGATCGCCTACGACCCCGAGAGTCTCGTGATCGAGGCCTATCTCTCGCAGGAGATCTGCGCCACGAGCGGCAACAAGCTTCATGCAGGGATACCGGTGGACGTCCACGCGGTCCCGGTCCTGCGCGACGAACGCGCCATCGCGGTGGTCGAACTGCACACGAACCGGATGGGGGTCCGAGCCCCGGGCGCGTTGGAGGACGCCTACCTGGAGACGGCGACCCTCATCATGCACATGGTCAGCCTGTGTCAGTTCCCGACGCCGGGGGACAAGCCCGTGCCGTGGGGCACCCCGAGGGTGGGCGACGGTTCCTTGCTCGTCAACACCGATGGAATGGTGACCTTCGCCAGCCCGAACGCCATGAGCGCCTTCCGTCGGCTCGGGTGGGGCGGGGATGTGTTGGGGGACAGGCTTCCCACCATCCTCACCTCGTTCAGCCACGGCCGCCGCGAACCGGTGGAGGAGGTGGCCCCGCCGCTGTTGGCGCAGCACCGCGTCCGTGAGACCGAGTTGGAGACGGTGGCCGGGGCGATGCGTATCCGGTCGCAGCCGTTGTGGCGCGACGGCGATCCGGCCGGCTGGTTCGTGACCTGCCGCGACGTCACCGATCTGCGCACCCGCGAGCGAGAACTCGTCACCAAGGATGCGACCATCCGGGAGATCCACCACCGGGTCAAGAACAATCTGCAGACCGTGGCGGCCTTGCTGCGGCTCCAGGCTCGGCGCAGCAGTTCCGAGGAGGCGTCCAACGCGCTTGCGGACGCCCAGAAGCGGGTGGCGGCGATCGCCGTGGTCCACGAGATCCTCTCGCAGGGCTTCGACACGTCGGTGAGCTTCGACGAGGTCGCCGATCGGCTGATGACGATGGTGCGCGATGTCGCGACGACGCGGAACAAGGTCACGATGAGCCGGATCGGTTCCTTCGGCAACATCCCGGCGGACGTGGCGACCAACCTCTCGCTGGTGTTCACCGAGGTCGTGCAGAACGCCCTCGAACACGGCCTGGGGGATCGTCCTGGGCACGTGGTGGTTACGGCCGGTCAAAACGACGGCTTCCTCAACGTCGACGTCGTCAACGACGGCGCATCCCTGGCCCCGGACTTCGAACTGGGCAGCGCCCAGAGCCTGGGGCTGTCCATCGTCATCACGCTCGTCGCCGACCTGCATGGCACGTTCGACATCGAACCTGGGCCCGGCGGGGTCGGGACGAGCGCCCGGATCGCCATCCCATTGGACTGAACCAGGTCAGGAGGCGCGCATCCGGGAGCGGATGGCCAACGCCGCCGCCCCGCGCGCCCACTCCTGGTCGCCGACCGCCTCCACCACGAGTCCTGGCGTGGGCAGCCCGATCGGACTCATAGCAGCGAGCCGCTCGGCGACCCGGGGCTCACGCCCGGTGAGCAGGACGGCACCCTCCCCCGCGACCAGGATCCGCTCGGGAGCGGCGATCGCGCTGACGGTGCCCGCCAGTTCGCCGGTCGCGTCGGCCAGATCGTCGAGCAGGGCGGCCAGCGCGGGGAAGTCCACCGCGAGACCAGGCAGCTCAGCGGGTGTGGCGTCGCGCCCCAGGATGCGTTGAGCCTCCTCCACGACGAAGGGGACTCCCGCCGCACGCCAGGCCGGACGCCCGTCGCGCAGCAGGACAGGCCCCACCATTCCGGCGGCACCGCCATGACCCCGTACGAGTTCGTCCCCGGACACCAACCCCATTCCGACCCCCGCGCCAAGCGTGATGACGGCGAAGTCGTCGGCGCCGCGTCCAGCGCCGAACCAGTGTTCAGCCACGGTGAAGGCATTCACGTCGTTGTCGATGACGACGGGCATCCCGGTCGCGGCCTCGATCGGGCCGGCCAGGTCGACGGGCTCCGACCAGCCCAGCAGATAGGTTCCCCGTACCAGGCCGTCCTCGGCGACCGTTCCAGCGAGGGACACGCCGATGGCACGCGGACGCCTGCGACCGCGCAGAACGTCCGACAACGCGGCGATGGTGGCGGTGACGCCGTCGGGGGTGGCCTCGGGCAGCGGGGCGGAGCCAGACCGCATGATCGTCCCCTTGAGGTCGGTCAGGACGCCGTGCACGGCGTCGCGGGCGAGCTTGATGCCCACGAACGTGGCGGCCCCGGCGGCGATCTCGAGGGGCAGTGAGGGGCGTCCAGGGGAGCGCGGCTGGGGTGCGCCCTCGATGAGGAGGCCTGAGCGGACGAGCGGCTCGGTGATCCGCGTGAGGCTCGCCGAGGACAGGCCCAGCATGCGCCCGAGCTCGGCTCGCGAGATGGGACCGTGACGCAGTACCCCGAGCGTGACGCGCAAGGAGGTGGGGTCCAGGCTCCAACGGTCGCGCTTCACGGGTACAGTCTGCCGTCCCGAGCCTGGTGGCGCCCCGGAAAGGCGAACGAAGTCAGCCGCGATTGCGGGCGCGAGCGTTGCGCCGCTTCATGGCGCGGCGCTCGTCCTCGGACAGGCCACCCCAGACACCGTGATCTTGGCCCGCCTCGAGCGCCCACTGCAGGCACTCGGCACGCACATCGCAGCGGGCACATACTTTCTTGGCCTCCGCGATCTGCATGATGGCCGGACCGGTGTTCCCGACGGGGAAGAACAGCTCGGGATCCTCGGTCAGGCAAGCCGCCCGATGGCGCCAGTCCATGCGGAAACCACTCCTAATGCGTTGGGAGATCATGAAGGCACGTCGGGTTTGGGTGTCATCCAGGCGTACCCGAACACTTTGCCAACATATCGAGCCGAAGACAAGACCTTGTCGCGTTCGGACGGGAGTTCCTCGTACGAATCGCCTACGATGAGGGCGATGCGTGACCACAACTTCGCCCGACCGGCCGGGCTGATCGCCGTAGCCGTGGCGAGCCTCGCCCTCGGCCTCTTCCTCGTCGTGCTCGCCGTGCTGTCCGTCGGGTCGGAACACGGCGGCTTCAGCTATGGCGTGGCCGCCGCACTGGTGGTCTGGGCCGGCATCGTGGTCGCCGGTGGCCTGCTGCTGTGGCGCGGCCGAGGATGGGCTCGCGGCATCGTCGTCGCTGCTGGGCTGATGAACCTGTTCGCGTTCGGGCAGATGGTGCCGAGCAATGGCTTCGCGATCCTCGGCGCCGCGGCCGGCCTCGCCTGCGTCGTCGGCCCGTTGCTCCCCACCACCAGGGCCGCGCTCACCCGCGAAGGCTGAGCGCGATCCCACCTGCGCTGGCCCGCGTGGTGCTCACCTGCGGGGCGTCGAAGCCCTGCGCGGCGTAGGCATCCGCCAGGGACGCCGTGAACGCATCGACGCCGGTGGTCGGCATCAGGGCGATCACCGTGCCGCCGAAGCCGCCACCCGTCATCCGCGATCCGAGTGCGCCGGATGCCAGAGCAACGTCGACGGCCAGATCGACGGTCGGGACCGTGATCTCGTAGTCATCGCGCATGGACACGTGTGAGGCGGTCAGCAGCGTCCCGACCGCGGACCAGTCGGAGGCCTCCAGCGCCGCAACCGCGGCCAGTACGCGAGCGTTCTCGGTCACCACATGGCGGACCCGACGCACCTGCTCTTCGTCGGTCAGCCGCGCCAGGGCGGCGGGCAACTCGGCCACCGTGATGTCGCGCAACGCGGCCACACCCAAGGCGGAGGCGGCTGCCTCGCACGCCTCGCGCCGGCGCGCATAGTGCCCGTCGGCCAGCACGTGCGGGCTGCGGGTATCGACCAGGATGAGCGTCAACTCGGGTGGCAGCGCGAAAGGCACCTGGCGCGCGCTCAGGGTGCGGCAGTCCAGCAGCAGAGCGTGATCGGCCTCGCACCACAGGCTGGCGCGCTGATCCATCGGGCCGGTCGGAATGCCGAGGAACGAGTTTTCCGCGGCTTGAGCCACGTCGGCGAGTTGCTCGGGCGTCAGGTCGAGGCCGGCGAGCTGATCGAGGGCGAGTGCGGTCGCGCACTCGATAGCAGCCGAACTGGACAAGCCGCCGCCCAGCGGCACGTCGCTGTCCAGTGCAAGATCGATCGCCCCGATCGGATGACCCGACTCCCGCAAGGCCCACACGACGCCGGCGACGTACCCCCACCAGGCGCGCTCGCCGGGTTCGAGGCTGTCGAGGACGACGGAGGTCCCCAGCTGTGCGGAGGTGATCGTGACGACCTCTCCGTCTGCGCCGCGGGTTGCGGCGATCCGCGCGGTCTTGTCGAGGGCGATCGGAAGGACGAATCCGTCGTTGTAGTCGGTGTGCTCACCGATGAGGTTGACGCGCCCAGGCGACACCCCCAGCGCCTCATTCGTCATCGGGATCGTCCAATCTCGCCAGCCAAGTGGCCAGTCTCTCTACGGGGACCTCGAACTCAGGGTTGAGGTCCACGAACGTACGCAACTGTTCGGCGAGCCAGGCGAGGGTGACCTCGTCGTCGCCTCGGCGAGCATCGAGTTCCTCGATGCCGCGGTCGGTGAAGTACATCAGATCCCTTCGAAGGCCCGCTGCAGCAGCTCGGCCTCCTGCGTGACGTGAACCTTGTGCAGACCCACCGACGGAGAGGACGCCTCCTGTCGGGCGACGGGGGTCATCGCGAATGTGGAGCCGTCCCCCAACCCTGCCTCGATCGCCTCCGGCAGATGCAGCGCCATGAAGGGCCACGCACCCTGGTTGAGGGGCTCGTCTTGCACGTAGCGAACATCGGTGACGCCCGGGTAGCGCTTGAGTTCCGCCACCAGGTCGTCGGTGGGCAGCGGGTAGAGCCGCTCCAGGCTCACAATCGCGACCTGCCCGTCGAGCCCGCGCTTGGCGCGCTCAGCGACCAGTTCCCAGCGCAGCTTGCCCGAGCACAACAAGACCGTCTTCACCGCTGACGGGTCGCTGATCGACTCGTCGCCGATGGCGGGCCGCCAGGTGCCGTGGATGAAATCTTCGGGCTGGGAGACGGCAGCCTTGTTCCGCAGCATCGACTTCGGGGTCATGATGACCAGCGGCCGATGCCAGTTCACGTAGGTGTGTGTCCGCAGCAGGTGGAAGTGCGAGGCGGGCGTGGACGGCTGGCACACCGCGAGAGCCCCCTCGGAGCACAGCTGAAGCCAGCGCTCAATGCGGGCCGAGCTGTGATCGGGACCCTGACCCTCGTAACCGTGGGGGAGCAGCAGGACCACCCCGGACTTCTGCGTCCACTTCGCTGCGCCTGAGGAGATGAACTCATCGGCCACCGTCTGGGCCCCGTTGGCGAAGTCGCCGAACTGGGCCTCCCAGAGCACGAGGGCCTGGGGCGAGGCCACTGAGTAGCCGTACTCGAAGCCCATCACGGCGTACTCGCTCAGCAGCGAGTCGTAGATGTGGAAGGTGCCCTGGGTGTCACTGAGGTGCTTCAGCGGGACGTACTCCTCGTTCGTCCTGCGATCGACCACGGCGGCGAATCTCTGGCTGAAGGTGCCCCGGCGGCTGTCCTGGCCGGTGAGCCGGACGGTGCGACCCTCGAGCAGCAGGGAGCCGAGGGCGAGGATCTCGCCGGTCGCCCAGTCGATCGGGCCCTGTTCGATGGCATGGGCGCGGCGCTGCATCTGCGGCAGGACCTTCGGATGAACCGAGAAGCCCTCGGGGAAGGTGACCTGAGCATCCGCGATCCGCTGCATGGCCTCGGCCGTGATCCCCGTGTCCTGATCGCGTCCGAGCTTGGCTGGATAGAACGGCACCCTGCTGTAGGAGTCGTCCGCCTCCTCGGTGCCCTTGACGTCCTTGAAGACGCCTTCGAGGCGGCTGCGGAAGCGCTCCATCACGGCGTCGGCGTCCTCGGTGGAGATATCGCCACGACCGATGAGGGACTCGGTGTAGACCCGGCGCACGCTGCGCTTCTGTTCGATCAGGTCGTACATCTTGGGCTGGGTGAAGCTGGGGTCGTCCCCCTCGTTGTGACCGCGACGCCGGTAGGCCACGAGGTCGATCACGACATCGGTGTGGAACGCCTGCCGGTACAGGAATGCGAGCCGCCCGACCCGGGCAACGGCCTCGGGGTCGTCCCCGTTCACGTGGAAGATGGGCGCCTGGACGACCTTCCCCACATCGGTGGAGTAGACCGAGGATCGGGACTCACTGGGGGCGGTGGTGAAGCCGACCTGGTTGTTCACCACGATGTGAATGGTTCCACCGGTCTTGAACCCGCGCAGTTGGCTCATCTGCAGTGTCTCGTACACGATGCCTTGGCCAGAAAACGATGCGTCGCCGTGCAGCAGGACGGGCAAGACGGAGAAGGCCTCCAAGTTCCCGGTGGCGTCCATCTTTGCGCGCGCGATGCCCTCCACGACTGGGTTGACCGCCTCGAGGTGGCTCGGGTTGGCGGCCACGGAAGTCCTGATGACGTTGCCCTCCAGCGAGGTGAACTCGCCTTCGGCACCCAGGTGGTACTTCACATCGCCGGTGCCCATGTTCTGGTGCGGGTCGATGCTGCCCTCGAACTCGCGGAAGATCTGCCCGTAGCTCTTCCCCACGATGTTGGCCAGTACGTTGAGCCGGCCGCGGTGCGGCATGCCGATCGTGACCTCGGACAGGCCCGCGTTCGCGGCCACGTCGCAGACTTCGTCCAGAAGCACGATGGTGGACTCGGCTCCCTCGAGGGAGAATCTCTTCTGCCCGACGAACTTCGTCTGCAGGAAGGTCTCGAAGATCTCGGACTCGTTCAGCTTGTCCAGGATGCGCAGGTGCTCCTCGCGCGTCCACTTGTTGGCGGGCTGTTCGAAGTAGCTCTCGATCCAGCGGCGCTTCTCCGGCTCCTGGATGTGCATGAACTCGATCCCGACGTGGCTGGAGTAGGCGCCGCGGAGCTGGCGAAGCACCTCGCGCAACGTCATCGTCTCCTTGGCGTGGCCGCCGAACTCGCCGACCGGGAACTCGCGATCAAGATCCCAGATGGTCAGACCGTGGGCCTCGAGTTCGAGTTCCGGGTGCGTGCGCTGCTCGTACTCCAGCGGATCGATGTCGGCCATCAGGTGGCCCCACATCCGGTACGCGTTGATCAACTGCACCACGCGGGCGCCCTTGGACAGTTCGAACGTCCGGTGAGCGGAGTCGTCGGAGGCCCAGCGCAGGGGCAGGTAGGGCACGCGCAACGACAGGAAGACTTCGTCGTAGAAGCCGTGCTTCCCGAGGATGAGGTCGTGCATGACCTTCAGGAACTCACCTGAGGTGGCGCCCTGGATGACCCGGTGGTCGTAGGTGGACGTCAAGGTGGTGATCTTGGAGACGGCCAGCTCGCGCAGCCGCTGATCGGAGGCGGCCTGGAACTCCGGGGGGTAGTCCAGTGAGCCCACGCCGAGGATGACGCCCTGGCCGGGCATGAGGCGGGGGACCGAGTGGCTGGTGCCGATCCCGCCCGGGTTGGTGAGGGAGGCGGTGGTTCCGGCGAAGTCGTCGACGGTGAGGGTGTTGGTCCTGGCCTTCTTGACCATGGCCTCGTAGGCCTGCCAGAACTCACGGAAGTTCAGCTGGTCGGCGCCGGTGATGTTGGGCACCAAGAGGCGGCGGGAACCGTCTGCTTCCTTCAGGTCGATGGCCAGGCCGAGGTTCACCTGGTTGGGGATCACCAAGGTGGGCTTGCCGTTGACCACCTTGTAGGAGTTGTTCATGTCGGGGACCAGCTTCAGGGCCTGGACCATGGCATAGCCCAGAAGGTGCGTGAAGGACACCTTGCCGCCGGTGGTCTTGGCGAGGTGCTGATTGATGATCTCGCGGTTGTCGAACAGCAGCTTGACCGGCAGGTTCCGCACGCTCGTGGCGGTCGGGACGGTCAAGGAGAGATCCATGTTCTTCGCGGTACGCATCGGCGTCCCGCGAAGCGTGACCTCGGTGGGCTCGGCCTTCTCCTCGATCGGCCTGATGGCCGAGGGCCGGTTGGCCGACAGGCCGCCCGAACTGCCGGGGTTGCGCGGCACACCGGTGGCCGAGGAGCCCGACCTCGACGCCACGACCGCCGGGCTGGGCCCGTTGCCGGAGTGGGGGGCCGCCGGGGCGGGTTGCGCCGGTGCGCTGGCGGGCTTCGGGGGTGGCGTGGTCGCGGGCCGGGGGGCCGGCGCGTCCGCGGGCGGGGGAGTCGTGGCGGCGGGCGCCGGGGGCGTGGCGGGCTTGGCCAAAGCGACCTTGGCAGGCACGGGTGCGGAGGGTTCGGCCACGGCCACCGGCGGGTTGTTCGCGGGCGGTGCTGCCTCGTCGGCGGCGCGGGCGGCGAAGAACGCACGCCACGCGGGGTCAACCGAGTTGGGATCGGACGAATAGGCCTCGAACATTTCCTCGATGAGCCAGTCGTTGGCACCGAAGTCCGTGAGGTCGCTGGAGTTGTTGCCGGGCGCCGTCGCCACCATTGCCTTCTTCCATTCGCTCGCGCACGGACGACCCGTCTGTGGTTGGCCGCCCTCCGTCCGAGCTTAGCCAGGAATGGCAGCCGGGACGAACCTGGACACGCTCGACAGGCGCCCGGGGGAGAGGAGGTGAGGCATTCTCGTCGGCGGGCCGACGAGAACTCGACGAAAAGGGGCGCCCCCAGCAGGATTCGAACCTGCGCTCCCGCCTCCGGAGGGCGGTGCTCTATCCCCTGAGCTATGGGGGCAACGCATGGCCACGAGGGCCGTGGACGACTCTAGCACCATCGTGGCGGTGTCTGAGCCGCGCCAGGCGAAGGCGGCCGTGTCCGCGACCTGACGCGGATCGTGTCGGCCCGGGTGAACGTGGCAAAGTTGAGCGTCGTGACCCATATGCACGTTGCCGGATCGATCCATGCCGACGTCAGTTCCGCCGCCCCGGTGTGGCTGGACCGGCCGACGGACGCCAACGCCCTCGTCGACGGCTTGTGGAGTGGCACCACGGTCCGTGGCCCCGGCGGGGAGATGCACGTGGGCGGTCTGCCTGTGAGCGACATCCTCGCGCAGGCAGGATCGCCGGTATACGTGATCGACGAGATCGACTTCCGGGGGCGGGCGCTTACCTGGGCTCAGGCGTTCGCCGGGTGGAAGGTCTATTACGCGGGCAAGAGCTTCCTCAGCGGGACCATCGCCCGCTGGGTCTTCGAGGAGGGCCTCAACCTGGATGTGTGCTCGCTTGGCGAGCTGACCGTCGCGCTGCGCGCGGGCTTCGACCCCGCCCGGATCGGCCTGCACGGCAACAACAAGTCCGAGGATCTCCTCCGCGTCGCGCTCCAGTCCGGGGTGGGGCGGATCATCATCGACAGCGCCGACGAGATCGCGCGCCTGGAGCGGCTCGGCTCCGAGTTGGGCGTGCGGCCGGACGTGCTCATCCGCGTCACCACCGGCGTCGAGGCGCACACCCACGAGTACATCGCCACCGCGCACGAGGACCAGAAGTTCGGATTCTCGATCGCAGGCGGGCAGGCGTTGGTTGCGCTGGTGCGATGCCAAGGCAGCGCGCACCTCAATCTCGTCGGTCTGCACAGCCACATCGGCTCGCAGATCTTCGACACCAACGGCTTCGAGGTGGCGGCCCGTCGGACCCTGCGGCTGATGAGCCAGTTCAAGGAGGCGACCGGCGTCACCTTGCCCGAACTCGATCTGGGCGGGGGCTTCGGCATCGCGTACACGATCGACGACTCCCCGGCCACGCCCGCCGATCTCGCCCACGGCCTCTCCGAGATCATCGAACACGAGTGCCGGGCCTTCGGTCTGGACAAGCCGATGCTGTCTCTCGAACCCGGCCGAGCGATCAGCGGCCCTCCCGGCACAGCGCTCTACACGGTCGGCACCATCAAGGACGTCGAACTCGGCGGCGGGCAGTCCCGGCGCTACATCAGCGTCGACGGCGGCATGAGCGACAACATCCGGCCGGCGCTCTACGCAGCCGAGTACTCCGCCGTCGTGGCCGGTCGCGTCACTGACGCGCCCCCGACGCTGTCGCGGGTGGTGGGCCTGCACTGCGAGGGCGGCGACATTCTCGTGCGCGACGTGTTCCTGCCCGGGGACGTGCGGATCGGTGACGTCATCGCGGTCCCGGCCGCGGGGGCCTACAGCCGCTCGATGGCCAGCAACTACAACCACACCCCGCGTCCCGCGGTCGTCGGTGTGCGGGACGGTAAGGTGTCGGTGATCCTCCGGCGTGAGACGCTGGACGATCTGCTGGCCCTCGACGCCGGCCTGGACTGACACGGACTGCGAGGACGACGAGGACCATGATGACGATCGGGGACGCCCCTGTGCGGGTGGCGCTGCTGGGCTGCGGCGTCGTGGGGTCACAGGTGGCCCGGATCCTGGTGGAGCAGGCCGACGATCTGGCCGAACGGGTCGGCCGCCCGCTGGAACTGGTGGGTATCGGGGTCCGACGCACCATCCCGCGACCTGGCATCGACCCGGCTCTGCTGACCACCGACGTTCCGGCTTTGGTGCGCCGCGAGGACGTCGACATCGTGGTGGAACTCGTCGGCGGCGTGGAGCCGACGCTGGATTACCTGCTGGACGCGATCCGCGCGGGCAAATCGGTGGTGACGGCGAACAAGGCCCTGCTGGCTCAGCACGGTGACGCCATCTTCGACGCTGCCCGGGACTCCGACGTCGATGTCTACTATGAGGCGGCGGTGGCCGGCGCGATCCCGATCATCCGCCCGCTGCGGGAGTCGCTGGTCGGCGACGCCATCACGAGCGTGCTCGGCATCGTCAACGGCACGACCAACTACATCCTCGATCAGATGCACACGCGCAAGTCGACGTTCGCCGACGCGCTGGCCGAGGCGCAGGCGCTCGGCTACGCCGAGGCGGATCCCACCGCCGACGTCGAAGGCTACGATGCCGCGGCCAAGGCCGCGATCCTGGCGTCCCTGGCGTTCCACACCCGGGTTCACCTCGACGATGTGGACCGTGACGGGATCAGCGCCATCGCCGTGGCCGATATCGCGGCGGCGGAGCGGCTGGGCTGCGTGGTGAAGCTGTTGGCTCGTTGCACCGTGTCCGAGGACGGCACCGTGGCCGTGGGGGTTCATCCGACCATGGTTCCGCTGGAACACCCGCTGGCTGGGATCCGCGGTGCCTACAACGCCATCTTCGTCGAGTCGGTGAACGCCGGTCGGCTCATGTTCATGGGTCCGGGGGCGGGCGGCTCGCCGACGGCGTCCGCGGTGCTGGGGGACATCGTCACCGCTGCGCGCAACCGGGTCCGGGGTGTGTCCGGCCCGGGGGAGTCGGCGTACAGCAGCCCCGGGATCACCCCTGCGGGGGCCGTCCGGTCGCGCTACTACCTCTCTGTCACCGTGCGCGACGAGCCCGGCGTCCTCGCGCGGGTGGCCGAGGCCATGGCGCGACAGGAGATCTCGATCGCCGCGGTGCGGCAGGAACAGATCGATGAGGGCGGCTGGGCTCACCTGGGTGTCACGACGCATGAGGCCACGCACGACGCGGTACAGGCTGTGGTGGCACACCTGCTGGGGACCGACGATGTACACGGAGACGTGCGGGTGTTGCGGGTGGAAGGGGCCTGACGTGTTGGTGGCGTGCTTGGACTTGGAGGGCGTGCTGGTCCCGGAGATCTGGATCGGAGTCGCCGAGCGGACCGGGATCGACGAGTTGCGGCTCACGACCCGCGACATCTCCGACTACGACGAACTGATGCGGCACCGGCTGAGGGTGCTGGACGCGCACGGCATCGGCCTGGCCCAGATCCAGGAGGTGATCGCCACGATGGAGCCGCTGCCCGGGGCCGCCGCGTTCCTCGACTGGCTCCGTGAGCGGTTCCAGGTGGTCATCTTGTCGGACACCTTTTACGAGTTCGGCATGCCGTTGATGGCTCACCTGGGGCATCCCACGCTGCTGTGCCACCGGCTGAACGTCGTCGAAAACCGCATCGTCGGCTACACGCTGCGCCAGACCGACCAGAAGACCAAGGCGGTGGCGGCGCTCCAGTCGCTGAACCTCACCGTCATCGCGAGCGGCGACTCCTACAACGACACCGGGATGCTGACCCAGGCGCAGGCGGGCATCCTGTTCGACCCCCCGGCCTCGGTGGTCGCCGAGTTCCCGCACTTCCCGGTCGCCCGGGATTACGACCAGCTTCGTGTGGCCTTCTCGGAAGCGGCGGCGCGTGTCGGTTAGCGCCGCCCCCCAAGCAGTCACCACGGCGACATGGAACTGGCGCTCCGTCCTGACGACGGTCGGGTGGTTCCTGCCCCCGATGGCGGCCGCCCTGTACATCGCTGCCGTGACGATCCGCGGCAGCACCCTCGTGCCCTGGTCGCCCGCCATGATCGACCTGGACGTCTACCGGCGCACCGGATCCATGCTGCTGGCGGGACAGGACTTCTATGTCGCTGAGGGACTCCCGTGGATCTACCCGCCCTTCGCCGCGTTGCTGACCATCCCCTTGGCGGTCGTCCCGCTTGTCGTCGCCCAGGTGGGCTGGATCGCGCTCACCGTGGTGTTGCTCATGGCGATGCTGTACCGGCTGGGGTTGTCCGGCTGGGTGCTGAGCCTGGTCACCACGGTTGCCGTCGTGGCTGCAGAGCCGGTGCGAGAGACCCTCGGCTTTGGTCAGTTGGGCGTCTTGCTGGTGGCAGCCGCAGTCCTGGACTCCATGCCCGGACGCCGGATCCTGCCACGACGGGTCACCCCGGAAGGCACCTGGATCGGCCTGGCGACCGCTGTGAAGCTGACTCCCGCCACCGTCGCCGCCTATCAGTTCTTCGCTGGCCGCCGCCGCCCCGGGCTGGTCGCCTTCTTCACGTTCGTGGCTGCGACCGGCCTGGGCGCATTGGCGCTGCCTGCGGGGACGATGCACTACTGGACGGGGCTGCTGTCCGGCGACTCGGGCATCAACGCCGGCATCGTGTTCAAGACCAACCAGTCCGTCATGGGTGCGTGGGCGCGCCTGTTCGGCGAGCTGTCGCGCGGTGGCCTGGTGCTGAGCGCGGTGGTCGCGGTGATCGGCATCGCCGCGGCGGTGTTGGTGCATCGGGCGGGACGGGTGAGCTTGGCGATCTGCGTCGCGGGCCTCACCAGCCTGCTGGCCTCCCCGATCAGCTGGTCGCATCACTACGTGTGGATCGTTCCGCTGACGGTCGTCCTCGCGCTCGGCGCCGACCTGCCGCGCAGCGTCCGCTGGTTTGGCCTGGTGTATGCGGCCTGGGTGTGGGTGGCTCCGTTCAAGGCGCTGCCCGGCGGTGATGGCGCTGAACTCCTCTACACACCCACTCAGCAGCTGGTGGACAACCTCGGCATCGCCTTGGGGATCGCATTCGTCGTGTTGTGCGGGGTGTGGGCCTGGCGTTCCCGCCCGACCTCCGCCTGAGCGTGACCGTGGTAGGCTGGTTTCAGCGCACCAGGTTGCGTGGCCCCCGCAGGTGGGGCGCCGAGGTCAATCGGTGAAGCCTGCTCCCCATATTTCGAGTGTCACCGCTGGTCTGCGACCCGCCCGTTGACGCGCCCCCTCGAGGCAGAGTGCCCGGAGGGAACCCGAGAGGATCCACGTGTCCGACATCGATTCGATGCTTCTTCCTGACCTGAAGAAGCTCGCCACCTCACTCGGCGTCAAGTCCACCGGCCTGCGCAAGGCCGAACTCGCCAACGCGATCAAGGCGACGCAGTCCGGCCAGGGCAACGGTGCCCGCCGCACCGCCCGCGCCGAGGCGACGCTGCCCCTGGAGTCGTCCGCGCCCGCCCCGGAGGTGGCTCCTCTGGAGCGTGCGCGCCGTGAGCGGCCCGCCAAGAAGGCCGAGCCCGAGCAGTCCGAGCGCCGCGCGCCTCAGGCCGAGCGTTCAGCCTCGCAACCCGAACCGCAGGAGCGCACCGACGCGGCCGCGAGCGACGATGTGGCCTCGCGTCTGGAGGCGCTGGCCGCCGAGGGGCCTCGCCGCGGACGCAACCGGAACCGGGCGCCGGAGTCGGCTGAGCAGCGCCCCTCCGCTACTCCGGTCGAGGAACCGCGGCAGCAGCCGACCGGCACAGCCACGCACAGTGCGCAGCGTTCCTCGGACTCCTATGACGACGACTCCCAGGGCGGACGTCGCAATCGCCGGCGGCGCAATCGCGACCGCAACAACCGCCGCTCCGGTGGCACCGGGGGCGGACGCAACGCAGGCCTGGACAAGATGGAGGCCGAGCCGACCGTGACCGAGGACGATGTCCTGACCGAGGTCAGCGGCATTCTCGATGTCCTCGACAACTACGCCTTCGTGCGCACCTCGGGCTACCTCCCCGGCAACAACGACGCCTACGTCTCCTTGTCCATGGTGAAGAAATGGGGCCTGCGCAAGGGGGACATCGTCACCGGCGCGATGCGCGCGCACCGCGAGGGCGAGCGGCAGAAGTTCAGCCCGCTGGTCCGGATCGACACCATCAACGCCGCCGATCCCGCGCTCGCCAAGGATCGTCCCGAATTCAACAAGCTCACCCCGCTCTACCCGCAGGACCGGCTGCGGCTGGAGACCACCCCGAACAACATGACCGGCCGCATCATCGACCTGGTCTCGCCGATCGGCAAGGGGCAGCGCGGCCTGATCGTGTCCCCTCCGAAGGCGGGCAAGACGATGGTCATGCAGTCGATCGCCAACTCGATCGTGGTGAACAACCCCGAAGTGCACCTGATGGTGGTCCTGGTCGACGAGCGTCCCGAGGAAGTCACCGACTTCCAGCGATCCGTCAAGGGAGAGGTGATCGCGTCCACCTTCGATCGTCCCGCCGACGATCACACCACCGTGGCCGAACTGGCCATCGAACGCGCCAAGCGCCTGGTGGAACAGGGCCACGACGTGGTCATTCTGCTCGACGGCATCACGCGGCTGTCCCGGGCCTACAACCTGGCGGCGCCCGCCTCCGGCCGGATCCTGTCCGGCGGCGTGGACTCCGCGGCGCTGTATCCGCCCAAGAAGTTCTTCGGCGCTGCCCGTAACGTCGAGAACGGCGGATCGCTCACGATCTTGGCCACCGCGTTGGTGGAGACCGGCTCCAAGATGGACGATGTCATCTTCGAGGAGTTCAAGGGCACCGGCAACATGGAGTTGCGCCTGCGCCGCGAGATGGCCGACAAGCGCATCTTCCCCGCGATCGACGCGGTCGCCTCCGGCACGCGCCGCGAGGAGCAGCTCATGACCCGGGAGGAGTTGGCGATCATGTGGAAGCTGCGCCGCGTCCTGTCCGGGCTGGAGGATCAGGCCGCGCTGGAGATGCTCATCAACCGACTGCGCAAGACCCAAACCAACCTGGAGTTCCTGCACGTCATCAGCCGTACCACGCCGAGCGGCGACTGATCCGCGTGCGCCGCGCCGTCGGGAATGCCCCGGCGGTGCGCCGCGTTTGATGCAGCGAGCCTCATACGGCAGAATGGGGCGGCGGTGCCGGTTCACGCCCGAGCTCAGGCTCGACATCCTTTGGCGACCCGGCCCCTTCACACAGAGGAGATTCCATGAAGCAGGGTATTCACCCCGAGTACGTGGAGACCACGGTCACCTGTACCTGTGGCAACACGTTCACCACGCATTCGACCGCTCCCGGCGGCGTCATCCGCGCCGAGGTGTGCGCGGCCTGCCACCCGTTCTACACGGGCAAGCAGAAGATCCTCGATACGGGCGGTCGCGTCGCCCGCTTCGAGAAGCGGTACGGCAAGCGGAACGGCTAGTCCGTCACGACGCCGGGTGTCAGGAGTCCTCCTGGCACCCGGCGTCGTCTTTGCCCCCGTCAGCAGTTCCATCGAGAGGATCCGAATGTTCGGTCGTGCCCACGAGCTCGTTGAGGAGTTCGACGCGTTGACGCAACGCCTCGCCGACCCGGCCACCCATGCCGACACCGCCGTGTCGCGACGGGTGGGGCGCCGGTACGCCGAACTGACGCCGATCGTGAAGGCACTGGCCGAGCACGAGGCGCTTACCGCGGACGTGGAGGCGGCACGAGAACTTGCCGCCGAGGATCCCGCCTTCGGCGCCGAGGCCGACAGCCTCGCTGAGCGGCTGGGGGAACTGGAAGAGAAGCTGGCCGAGTTGCTGGCGCCTCGCGACCCCCACGACAGCGCGGATGCGCTGATGGAGATCAAGTCGGGGGAGGGGGGTGAGGAGTCGGCACTGTTCGCCGGAGACCTGTTCCGGATGTACAGCCGGTATGCCGAGCACCGGGGCTGGAAGGTCGAGGTGCTCGAGTCAGCCGAGACGGACCTGGGCGGCTTCAAATCCCTCACGCTGGCGGTGAAGGCCGGCGGCCACGGTTCCCCCGATGCGATGCCCTACGGCGTCTTGAAGTTCGAGGGCGGCGTCCACCGGGTGCAGCGCGTGCCGGTCACCGAAACCCAGGGGAGGATTCACACCTCGGCCGCAGGCGTGCTGGTCATGCCCGATGTCGAAGACGACACCCAGCTCGAGATCGACCCCGATGACCTGCGTATCGATGTCTACCGGAGCTCCGGCAAGGGCGGCCAAGGTGTGAACACCACCGACTCCGCCGTCCGCATCACGCACCTGCCCTCGGGGGTCGTCGTGACCTGCCAAAACGAGCGCAGCCAACTGCAGAACAAGGCGTCGGCGATGCGCATTCTGCGCGCCAGGCTCGCTGCTTTGGGGGAGGAGCAGGCGGCCCAAGAGGCGGCGGCGACGCGGCGCTCGCAGGTGCGTACCGTGGACCGCTCCGAACGCATCCGGACGTACAACTATCCCGAGAATCGGATCGCCGACCACCGCATCGGCTACAAGGCCTACAACCTGGACGCCGTGCTGGCGGGGGACATGTCCGGCGTGATCGAGGCACTCCAGGCCGCCGACCTGGCCGAGCGGTTGGCGTCCGCGGGTGCCTGAGGCGTCTATCTCCCGGCTGGTTGCCACGACCGCCGCTCGCCTGGGCTCGGTGGCCGAGGCGCGGCTGCTCCTGGCGCACGTCCTGGGCGTCGAGACCGCGGCGCTGTTGCTCGCAGCGCCGCCGGATGAGGAGGCGGCCGCGCGGTTGGAGGCGGCCCTGGTGCGGCGCGAGGCGGGAGAGCCCGTCCAGCACATCACGGGCCAGGCGCCATTTCGGACGGTGACCCTCAACGTGGGCCCGGGCGTCTTCATCCCGCGGCCCGAGACCGAGGTGATGACGGGCTGGGCCCTCGAACGCATCGCCGACATCTCCGCGTCCGGGCGTATCCCGATCGTCGTCGAGCTCTGTGCCGGATCCGGCGCCATCACCAAGGCGCTGGCGACCGAGGCCCCCCAGGGCCGGTATGCGGCGGTCGAGCTTTCGGAGGAGGCCTGGCCCTACCTGGTCGACAACCTGGCGGGCTTGCGGGTCGACCTCCGAGGGGGCGACATGGCCGAAGCGTTCGAAGACCTGGACGGCACGGTCGATCTCGTCATCGCCAACCCGCCCTACGTTCCGGTGGAGCATTGGGCCGACGTGCCGGCCGAGGTGCGTGACCACGACCCCTGGCTGGCCTTGGTGTCGGGGGAGGACGGCCTGGATGCCATGCGTGTCGTGGCGGAGGTGGCGACCCGGTTGCTGCGCCCGGGCGGGTTCGTGTGCGCGGAGCACGCCGAGGTGCAAGCGATGAGCGCACCGGCGGTCTTCCTGCAGACCGGCCAGTTCACGCGCGTCCACGATCACCTCGACCTCACCGAGCGACCACGGTTCGTGACCGCGGTCAGGGCTGGCAGGATGGGCGAGTGACGTATTCGGTGATCGCCATCGGCGAGGAAGAGGCGGCCTTCTCGGCAGCGCATGCCGCCGTCGTGGCGGGTGAGGTGATCGTCCTGCCCACCGACACCATCTACGGGGTCGGAGCGCTGGCGACGTCTGGGGCCGCGGTGCAGCGACTGCTGGACGCGAAGGAACGCGGCAGGGACATGCCGCCTCCCGTCCTGGTGGCCGAGATCGGCATGGTCCGGGCGCTCGCGAGCGGCACGGACGACCGCCTGACGCGCCTGGCGGAGGCGTTTTGGCCGGGAGCACTGACGGTCGTCCTCACCGCACGCGACTCGCTGCGGATGGATCTTGGGGATCGGGGCGACACGATCGCCGTCCGCGTCCCCGCACAGGAGTTCACGCGTGAGCTACTCCGCCGTACCGGCCCGTTGGCCGTCAGCAGCGCCAATGTGCACGGTCGGCCCGCGGCGACGACCATCGCCGAGGCCATCGGGCAGTTAGGGGAGCGGTGTGCGGTCTATCTGGATGCTGGCACGGTGGACGATCCGGCCCCGTCGACCATCGTCGATCTCACCGGAGTACAGGCGCGGGTCTTGCGCGCCGGTCGCATCAGCATCGATGAACTCAACGCGGCGGTCCCCGGACTGATCGAGGTCGTCTCTGACCAGGCTCCCGCGGGTGAGCCAGCCACCGTGGGCGGGGAGGTCCCCGCCGGGGGCGAAGCGGACGCCGACGCCACCGCACGCACCGTCGACACGCCTGTGCAGCCCGACGAGGCCTGAGCGGTGCGCGAGTATCTGCTGGTCCTGTTCGTCGCCGCGGGCATCACGTACGTGGTCGCGAGCTTCGCACGGCGGTTGGCGTTTCGCTACAACGCAGTCGCCCTGGTCCGGGTGCGAGACGTCCACACCAAACCCATTCCCTACTTCGGAGGGGTGGCGATGCTCGGGGGGCTGGCGGCCGCGCTCATCGTCGCCACGCATCTGCCCTGGCTCGGCCGATCCGAACTGGTTCAGCGCGACGCCTGGGTCATCTTCGCCGGAGCCTTGGTCATGTGCGTCGTCGGTGTCGTCGACGACCTGTTCGAGTTGGGGGCCGCCGCGAAACTGTCCGGCGAGGTACTGGCGGCGGGAATCGTGGTCCTCAACGGGGTGAAGTTCTACTGGATTCCGCTGCCCGACCGGATCATCGCGCTGGACAACATCGCCTCCATCGCGCTGGCCGTCTTCGTCATCCTGTTCTGCACCAACGCCGTGAATCTGATGGATGGCCTCGACGGGCTCGCCGCCGGGGTCGTCGCGATCGGCGCCGCGTCCTACTTCGTGTACGCCTACCTGCTCAGCTACGAGCAGGATCTGGTGCGGGCGACGACGAGTTCCCTGATCACCGTGGCCCTGGTGGGGGTCTGCCTGGGGTTCCTTCCCCACAATGTTCACAAGGCGCGCATGTTCATGGGCGACTCGGGTGCGCTCCTGCTCGGGTTCCTGCTGGCCACCTCGGTGATCAGTCTCACCGGGCAACTCGATCCGTCCCGCGTGAACGCCAGCGGCGGTTCACTGCTCTCGGCCTATCTGCCACTGCTGTTGCCGTTCGCCGTGATGGCGCTTCCGTTCATTGATCTGGTCAGCGCCTACGTTCGTCGGACCCTGGCCGGGAAACTGTGGTTCGAGGCAGACAAGCAGCACCTCCACCATCGGATGCTCCAGTTGGGGCACAGCCACGCGGCGGCGGTGGCCCTGCTGTGGCTGTGGGCCGCCGTGATCGCCTTCGGGATGGTGGGGCTGGGTATCGTCGACGCGGCCTGGCCCGCATATGCCGCAGGTGCGGGGGTGGTCGTGGCCGTGGTGCTGACCTGGTGGCCACGGTTGCGGCGGAGGGCTTCCCATGGCTGAGCGCGGCAGGCCCAGCGACAACGTGCTGCGGGCTCAGCGTCTGCTGGTGGCGGGCCTGGTCGGCGGCCACATCGCCGCATTCACCTCGGTGGGGCTGTTCTGGGCCCTGGCCGGAGCGGACGCGGGCATCACCGCCGCCATCGCCGCGGCGGCCACCATCGCGTTCTACGCGATCGCGCTGGGGGCTCAGGTCATCGTCGCTGACGCCGCGCCCAAGGTCGTGCTGTTCGCCTGGCTGGCCTCCTATCTGGCCCGGGTGACCGTGCTCGGCCTGGCGCTGGCTGTGACGCTCACCCAGGCGCAGCGGTTCACCTGGCTCGATCCGATTGCCCTGGTCGTGACGACCATCGCGGTGGTCCTGGGGTGGATCTGCTTCGAGTTGTACGCCTACTCCAGGCTGCGCATCCCCGTCTTCGATCCACCCCCGGCCTAGACCGGTCACGGCTCGATGTGACTCGGGGGTGACGGGTTGCTAGAGTTCCTGGCGCACCGGACCTCGCCTTTTGGGGCTGGCGGCGTTGATGGGATGACCGACCGCACAAGGAGGCGCAATGGGCGGTACCAACGGGTTGCTTCTTCTTCCGTTGGAGGGCGAATCGTGGCCACCGGGCGAGCACAGCTTCGACTCTCGGCCCCTGTTCCCCGGAGTTCTGCCCGATTGGGTCAACAACCATGCCGCGCAGGCCGTCATCGGCGCGCTGCTGGTGATGTTCTTCTGGTGGTGGATGTCTCGCAACCTGAAGACGGTCCCGACGCGTAAGCAGTTCTTCGGTGAGACCCTCTACGGCTTGGTGCGCAACAGCATCGCCCGGGACATCCTGGGCCACGATTTCCGGCGCTACCTTCCCTTCCTCCTCGCGCTGTTCTCCTTCATTCTGGTGAACAACCTCTTCGGGCAGTTCTTCGTCTTCATGTTCCCGACATTCTCCAAGATCGGGTATGCGTGGGGCTTGGCGCTGTGTGCGTGGCTGCTCTACAACGTGGCGGGCATCCGAAAGTGGGGGCTGCTCGGGTACCTCAAACACGCGACGCTGCCTGCCGGGGTTCCCAAGTTCTTGTGGATCTTGATCATCCCGCTGGAGTTCTTGTCCAACATCATCGTTCGGCCGCTGACGCTCGGGCTGCGTCTGTTCGCGAACCTCTTCGCGGGGCACCTGGTCATCATGGTGTTCGTGGTGGGCGGCACGATGCTGCTGACCACCACCCAGCCCCTCCAGGGCTTCCCGATCCCCTTGCTGCAGACCGCTGGCGTGGTGTCGTTGCTGTTCAGCTTCGCCATCTTCGCCTTGGAGTTGTTGGTCGGCTCGATCCAGGCCTACATCTTCACCGTCTTGACCGCTCAGTACGTGGCTTCGGCCATCTCCGACGACCACTGATAAACCCGCTGACTTTCGCCTGAAAGACACCATCCGAAAGGAATCCCAATGCTCCCCTTCCTGGAGATCACCATCAACGGCTCGATCAACATGATCGGCTACGCGCTGGCGACGCTGGGCCCGGCTCTGGGCGTGGCCTGGATCTTCGCCTCGGTCATCAACGGCACGGCGCGTCAGCCTGAGGCCCGTGGCGCCATGATGGGCACCGCCTGGATCGGCTTCGCAGTGGTGGAGGCCCTGGCGATCATCGGCATCGCGCTGGCCTTCGTGCTGCAGTGACCTGGGGCCTATCCATGTTGCCCCTCGAAGGCCTCGGGCCGCTCTTGCCGGAGCATCCCGAGGAGTTGTTCATCGGGATCGTCCTCTTCGTCATCATCTGGTTTGTCGCGGCCAAGGTCGTCGTGCCCCGGTTCGAGGCGATGTATGCGGAGCGCACCGAGGAGATCCAGGGCGGAATCGAGAAGGCCGAGGCTGCCCAGGCCGAGGCCGACGCCGCCCGGGACGAGTACCGCGCCCAGCTGACGACCGCTCGTGATGAGGCATCGCGTATCCGCGAGGATGCCAAGGCGCAGGGCTCGGCGATCATCGCCGACATGCGCCAGCAGGCGACCGAGGAGAGCAGCCGGCTGCTGTCGAACGCCAAGGCGCAGATCGATGCCGAACGCGCAACCGCGGTAACCCAGTTGCGGACCGAAGTGGGTGGCCTGGCCACGACGCTGGCCGGCCGCATCATCGGTGAGTCGCTCGATGACGATGCCCGTGCGGCACGGACCGTCGACCGATTCATCGCCGACCTCGAGTCGCACCCGGCGGGCCAGGCATGAGCGCCGCCGCCGAAGCCCGCCTCACGGCCCTGGACGCGGTGGCGGACGCACAGCCCGCCTCGGCGGACCTGGCAGCCGACCTGTTCGCGGTCGCGGATGCGGTCGCGGGCCAGCCGGCCCTGCGACGCGCCCTGACCGACCCGTCCACCCCGGACGAGGCGCGGCAGGCGCTCGCGCAGGCGCTGCTGGCGCCTCGCGTGGGGGCTGCCGCGGTGGCCGTGGTGGGTGAGGCGGCACGGGTGCGCTGGAGCGGAGCGGGTGCCTTCGTCGACGCGCTGGAACGGCAGGGGGTCCGTGCGCTCCTGCGCGTGGCCGAGGCCGAGGGAGCGCTCGACCGGCTTGAGGACGAACTGTTCAAGGTCGAACGGCTCGTGGACGCGACTCCCGCGCTCCGCAGCGCCCTCGCCGACCGGCAGGCGCCCTTGGACGCACGGCAGCGGCTCATCGGTGGGCTGGTGGCTGGGAAGGTGCTGGTCTCGACCGAACAGCTGGCAGTGCGCGCCGTCGCCGCACGCAAGCGAACATTCGACCTGACGGTGGAGAGCTACTTGGCGGCGGCCGCTGAGCTGCGCTCCCGCGCGGTGGCGACCGTCACGGTCGCCCGGCCCCTCACACCCGAACAAGAACACCGACTGCTCGCGGCGTTGACCTCCCAGGTGGGGCGGGCGCTGACCCTGCGGGTCGTGGTGGACCCTCACGTGCTGGGCGGTGTCCGGGTCGCCGTCGGCGACGAGGTCATCGAAGGGACCGTCTCCGGACGCCTCCACGACGCCCGACGCAAGCTGGCCTGACGGTCAGCACCGAAGACATAGAACACTCATAGCAGGCAAGCGAAGGACGCATCCCATGGCGGAATTGACCATTCGTCCCGATGAGATTCGGGACGCCCTCGACCGGTTTGTCCAGGAGTACACCCCCGGAGCGTCCACCCGCGAAGAGGTGGGCGTGGTCGTCACCTCGGGTGACGGCATCGCCAAGGTGGAGGGGCTGCCGTCGGCGATGGCCAACGAGCTGCTGGAGTTCGCCAACGGCACGCTCGGCATCGCACTGAACCTCGACGTTCGCGAGATCGGCGTCGTGGTGCTCGGGGAGTCTGAGGGCATCGAAGAGGGTTCGACCGTCCGTCGCACCGGCGAGGTCCTGTCCGTGCCGGTGGGCGAGGGCTATCTCGGCCGCACCGTCGACGCGATGGGCAACCCGATCGACGGGCTGGGCGAGATCGCCGACATCACCGGTCGGCGCGTCCTGGAACTGCAGGCGGCAGGCGTGATGGATCGCCAGGAGGTGCGCGAGCCCCTGCAGACCGGCATCAAGGCTGTCGACGCAATGATCCCGATCGGCCGCGGCCAGCGTCAGTTGATCATCGGTGACCGCAAGACCGGCAAGACCGCGATCGCCATCGACACGATCATCAACCAGAAGGCCAACTGGGAATCCGGCGACCCGACCAAGCAGGTGCGCTGCATCTATGTCGCGATCGGCCAGAAAGGCTCGACGATCGCGGCCCTGCGCAAGACGCTGGAGGACGCCGGTGCGCTGGATTACACGACCATCGTGCACGCCCCCGCCTCCGATCCGGCCGGCTTCAAGTACATCGCCCCCTACTCGGGCTCGGCGATCGGCCAGCACTGGATGTATGAGGGCAAGCACGTCCTGATCATCTTCGACGACCTGACCAAGCAGGCCGAGGCCTACCGGGCCATGTCGCTGCTGCTGCGTCGCCCCCCGGGCCGCGAGGCCTACCCCGGCGACGTGTTCTACCTCCACTCGCGCCTGCTGGAGCGCTGCGCCAAGCTCTCCGATGAACTCGGCGCCGGCTCCATGACCGGTCTGCCGATCATCGAGACGAAGGCCAACGACGTCTCGGCCTACATCCCCACCAACGTGATCTCCATCACCGATGGCCAGATCTTCCTGCAGTCCGACCTGTTCAACGCCAACCAGCGTCCGGCCATCGACGTCGGTATCTCGGTGTCCCGTGTCGGCGGCGCCGCCCAGATCAAGGCGATGAAGGGTGTCGCGGGCACGCTGAAGATCAGCCTGGCGCAGTACCGCGACATGCAGGCGTTTGCCATGTTCGCCTCGGATCTGGATGCGGCGTCGCGTCGTCAGCTCGACCGCGGTGCGCGGCTCACCGAACTGCTGCGGCAGGGCCAATACCAGCCCTACCCGGTTGAGGAGCAGGTTGTCAGCGTGTGGGCGGGCACCAACGGGCACTTCGACGACATTCCTGTCGAGGACGTGCTGCGGTTCGAGTCGGAGCTGCTGGAGCACCTGCGGCTCAACACCCCGATCCTGACGACGATCGCCGCGACGCAGAAGTTCGACGACGACACCGCGGCCGCGGTGATCGCGGAGATCGCCACGGTCAAGGAGCAGTTCGCCACCGGACAGGGTCATCTGGTCGAGGGCGAAGCTCCGGCCAAGGCCCTGGGCGATGAGGACGTTGACTCCGAGCAGATCGTCGTCAAGAAGGGCTGAGGCACGCTATGGCGTCGAGTCTGAGGGAGCTTCGACAGCGGCGAAAGTCGGTGTCGGCGACCATGAAGATCACCAAGGCGATGGAACTCATCGCTGCGTCCAAGGTGATCCGTGCGCGGCAAACCGCTCAGCGGGCGCTGCCCTATACCCGCGAGCTCAATCGTGCGGTGTCCGCGCTGGCGACGCACGCCAGCGTGGAGCATCCGCTCACCACGCCCGTCAAGCAGGTCCGTCGGGCTGCGCTGCTCATCATCACCTCTGATCGAGGCATGAACGGCGCGTACAGCTCCAACGCCATCAAGACGGCGGCACGGATGCGGATCCGGCTGGAGCAGCAGGGCGTCGAGGTGAAGCGCTACGCGGTGGGTCGCAAGATCATCAACTACTGCAACTTCCGGCAGTTGCCCGTCGAGCGTTCCTGGGAGGGCTTCAGCGACGCCCCCACCTACGCCGAGGCCCACGAGATCGCCGACGCCTTGATCGCCGACTTCCTGACCCCTTACGAGGAAGGGGGAGTAGACGAAATCCACGCCGTGTACACACGCATGGAGTCGATGCTGACGCAGGTGCCGCGCGCCCGGAGGCTGCTGCCGCTCGAGGTCGTCGCCGAGACGACCGCCGCGGGGGCACACGAGGTGATCCCGCAGTACGAGTTCGAGCCGGACCCCGAGACCGTGCTGGATGAGCTCATGCCGCTGTACGTCCGCAGCCGGGTGTGGTTCTACCTGCTGCAGTCGGCGGCGTCCCAGTTGGCAAGCCAGCAGCGTGCGATGAAGTCCGCCACCGACAACGCCAATCAGCTCATCGAATCCCTGACGCGCGAGGCGAACCAGGCGCGCCAGGCCGAAATCACCCAGGAAATCACCGAGATCGTCGGTGGCGCCAGCGCGCTCGCCGAAGCAAGCGCCGACTGAGGCAAGGAAGCGAGAAGCAACATGACCGTGACTGCTGAGAACCCGACCCAGGCCCAGGCCACTCCCGGCGTGGGACGTGTCGCGCGCGTCATCGGCCCGGTGGTGGACGTGGAGTTCCCCGCCGACCAGATGCCCGACATCCTCAATGCGCTCAAGATCCAGATCGACGCCGGCGAGCTGAGCCGAGAGATCACCGCCGAGGTCGCCCTGCACGTGGGCGACAACATGGTGCGGGCCATCTCGCTCAAGCCCACCGACGGCATGCGCCGCGGCACCGAGGTCGTCGACACCGGGGCGCCCATCTCCGTTCCCGTGGGCGTGGTGACCAAGGGACGGGTGTGGAACGTCACCGGCGACGTGCTGAACGAGGACCCCGCGGGCGTCGTCGTTGAGGAGCGCTGGCCGATCCACCGCCAGGCGCCCAAGTTCGACCAACTCGAGCCGAAGACGGAGATGCTCGAGACGGGCATCAAGGTGCTGGACCTGCTGACCCCGTACGTGAAGGGCGGCAAGATCGGCCTGTTCGGCGGCGCAGGCGTCGGCAAGACGGTTCTGATCCAGGAGATGATCTTCCGTATCGCGCACAACTTCGGCGGCACCTCGGTGTTCGCTGGCGTGGGGGAGCGTACGCGTGAGGGCAACGACTTGATCCACGAGATGATCGAGGCGGGCGTCATGAAGGACACCGCCTTGGTCTTCGGCCAGATGGACGAGCCGCCGGGCACCCGGCTTCGCGTGGCGCTGACGGCACTCACGATGGCGGAGTACTTCCGTGACGTCGACAAGCAGGACGTGCTGTTGTTCATCGACAACATCTTCCGCTTCACCCAGGCAGGCTCGGAGGTGTCCACGTTGCTGGGCCGGATGCCGTCGTCGGTGGGCTACCAGCCCAACCGGGCCGACGAGATGGGTCAGCTGCAGGAACGGATCACGTCGACGCGTGGGCACTCGATCACCTCAATGCAGGCGATCTATGTTCCGGCCGACGACTACACCGACCCGGCACCGGCCACCACGTTCGCTCACCTGGACGCGACCACCGAGCTCAGCCGCGACATTGCCTCGCGCGGTCTGTACCCGGCCGTGGACCCGCTGTCCTCCAGTTCCCGCATCCTGGATCCGCAGTACGTCGGCCGAGAGCACTACGACGTGGCCACGCGGGTCAAGCAGATCCTGCAGCGGAACAAGGAACTCCAGGACATCATCGCCATCCTCGGCGTCGACGAACTGTCCGAGGAGGACAAGATCATCGTCGCGCGGGCCCGCCGCATCCAGCAGTTCCTCAGCCAGAACACCTACATGGCCACGAAGTTCACTCAGATCGAAGGGTCGACCGTTCCGCTGGCCGACACGATCGCCTCGTTCAAGATGATCTGCGATGGTGAGGTCGATCACATCGCCGAGCAGGCCTTCTTCAACGTCGGCGGGATGGACATGGTCATGGAGAACTGGGACCGCATCCAGAAGGAAGGCTGAGCATGGCGTTCGACTCCAGCCCCCTCCACGTGGAGGTGGTCAGCGCGGACGGGCTGATCTGGCAGGGCGACGCCTTGTCGGTCATCGCCCGCACGTTGGAGGGCGACATCGGCATCATGGCCAACCACGAGCCGTTGCTGGCCATCCTCGTTCCCTCCGCCGCTGAGGTGTTGTCCGTCGACGGCAAGCGTGAGGTGGTCGCGGTTGACGGCGGCTTCCTGTCCGTGGCCGAGAACCGGGTCTCACTGCTGAGTTCGTACGCCCGGCTCGCACACGAGATCTCCCTGCCGGAGGCCGAACGGGAACTCGCCGCGGCACAGAAGGCGCTCGAGGACGGCGACGCCAGCACGGAGACGATGCAGCACGTCCACCGCGCCAGCGCCCAGGTGCGCGCCGCGAAGCGGGCCGCGGAAAAGCACTGACGGACGAGGGAGAGCATGCCGGACTGGGGGAGCCTGTCGGCCGGAGTGGCCGCCCTCGTACTGGTCTGCGTGCTCGCCCCGATCGCCTGGCTGCTGTTTCGGCGCGCATGGTTGTCGATGGGCCACGGCCGCGTGTTCGCCTGTTCCCTGCAACGCACCCCGACCTCCGTCTGGAAGGTCGGGGTCGCTCGCTTTCACGGGGACGCCTTCCAGTGGTACCGCGTGCTGAGCCTCTCGCTGCGTCCCGAGGTCACGCTGCTGCGTCAGGACACGCTGGTGCTGCACGTTCACCCGGCACGCGGCGGTGAGGGCTCGGGGGTGTTTCCCGGCCACGTGATGGTGGAGTTGGGCGGACGAAGTGCGGGGGTGTCGTTGGCCATGGCCCGCCCCGACCTCACGGCCTTCACGAGTTGGGTCGAGGCCAGCCCTCCGGGCATGTCGGACGGGCGCCTGGTCGGTTAGCAGCGGTGTGTCCGGCGGCGCGTACCACTGCCTCCTCACAGCAGGGCGTGGATCCGCCCCGCCTACTCGGTCTCCGCTTGCGCCGCCTCGATGCGGGCCCGGTGCTTGCGCGCTCGCTCGCCTGCGGGCTCACGATCCTTGCCCGGCACCCACATCACGTCGTGACCGGAGTTCGCGACGCGTGCGAGGATGAACAACAGATCCGAGAGTCGATTCAGGTACGTGATCGCGAGCGGGTTGAGCCCACCCGACGCCTGCTGTTCGCCGTCCTCAAGGCCGTACTCCAGCGCCGCCGCCCAGGCGGAGCGCTCCGCCCGCCGGACCACCGTCCGGGCGAGGTGCAAATAGGCGGAGCTAGAGGTGCCGCCGGGAAGGATGAAGCTGGCCAGGCTGGCAAGATCGTCGGAGTATTCATCGCACCAGGCCTCCAGCCGGTCGATGCTGGGCTGGGTGATGCGCAGTGGTTCCCACGTGGGCTCGGGGACCACGGGGTTCGACAGATCTGCGCCCACATCGAACAGTTCGTTCTGAATCGTGCGCAGTGTCTCCATAAGGGGCTGGGGGAGCGCCTCCAGGGTGGTCACGATGCCGAGAACACTGTTGGCCTCATCCACGTCCCCATAGGCCTGCACCCGGGGATCGGTCTTGCTGGTCAGGGAGAGATCCGACAGCCGGGTCTGACCGGCGTCCCCGGTGCGGGTGTAGATGCGCGTCAAGTTGACCATGTCACCACCCTAATGTGAACCTGACGTGGTGAAACTCCGCGCGACGATTCCGCTGCTTCTCGGCTGCCTGCTGGCTGCCTCGACGACCGCCTGCGCGATCCGGCCGGCGACCAGCACGGCGTCACCCGGGACGGTGACGTGCGATTATCGGCCCAGCGGTACACCGGCCAAGCCGGTGGATGCTCCGGACTGGCAGAACGTTCCGGCGACGGGGACCACGCCCGTCACCTTCGACCTGGGCGACGTCACGCTGCAGGGCGAACTCGACCGCGGGGCGGCACCCTGCACGGTGAACTCCTTCGAGAGCCTCGCCACCCAGGGGTTCTACGCAGGCACCTCCTGCCACCGACTGTCCACCTCGGGCATCTTCATCCTGCAGTGCGGGGACCCCACCGGGACGGGGCGAGGCGGTCCGGGGTACACCTTCAACGACGAGGTGGCCTCGGACGCCACCTATCCCGCCGGCACGATCGCGATGGCGAACTCTGGGCGCGATACCAACGGCTCGCAGTTCTTCTTCGTATACGCCGACAGCCCGCTGCCGGCGAGTTACACCGTCTTTGGGCACCTGGATCAAGCCGCCATCGAGGCGCTGGGGGATCGCGCCTACCAGGGCCAGGACGCCAGCAATGCCGACGGGACGGGCCGCCCGCTGGTTCCGACCGAACTGGTGTCGGTCACCCTAGGCTGAACTGGTTGAGCTCCCGAGTTGAGGTCGGAGGGTGTCGAGGAAGGCCTGCAGGGTGGCGGCGACGGCGTCGGGCTGGTCGGCGTGAAGCCAATGACCGGCGCCCTTGATCGTCACCAGGCGGGTGCGGGGGAACAATGCCCGCATCGCCGGGGCGTGATCGTCGGTCACATAGCCGGACTCGCCGCCTCGCAGCCATAGCACCGGCCCCAGGTAGGGGCCCCGCAGTCCCGCAGGCCAGCCGCTGATCTGAGGCAGAGAGGCCGCCAGGAGATCCAGGTTGGGGAGCCAGCGCCAGCCGTCCGGCTTGGCCCGGTGCAGATTCTGCAGCAGAAAGGCCCGTACCCCTGCGTCGGGAACAGCGGCCGCGAGGAGCGCGTCGGCGTCCTCACGGGTTCGGACCTGGTCGAGGGGGAGGTTCCGCAGGCCGTTGACCAGACGGCCGAAACCGTAGCCGTGGGACGAATCGTCAGGGGCGATGTCGGCGACCACGAGGGCCCGCACCAAGGCGGGGTGACGCAGGGCGAGCGCCATGGCGGTCTTGCCCCCCATCGAGTGCCCGAACACGGTGATCGGCACGCCGGGCGGCAGCAGATCGCGCACGGTGTCGGCGACGTCATCGGCCCAGTCGGCATAGCCGAAACCGGACGTCCAGGCGCTACGTCCGTGGTTGGGGAGGTCGATCAGCACGCCCGGGTCCGACGCGGAGACCGCCTTGGCGAGCGTGGCGAGGTTCTTGCCCTGACCCAGAAGACCGTGGAGGTAGGCGACCCGGGGGACGCCTGAGCCGATCCTCATCGTGTGGAGCGACACGTCAGCCTCGCCTCGCCCAGCAGGCGGTGTGCCAGTGGCGACGATGGTCGACGCCACTCGCACTGCCGATGGGGGTGAGCGCAGGCCAGGTCACCAGATGGGAGGAGCCGACCGGGACGATGCGTTGGCAGCCCGGGCACAGGTACTCCTTCTCGGAGCGGCCGCTGGGGACGGACTGCACGTTCCAGGAGCCATCACGCTTGGCTTCGGTCCGAGCAAAGCTGGTCGACAGGGGCCGCGCGGGGCGCAGATGCTTGGAGGGTCGCTTGGCCACGTCGGCCAGTTTATAGGGGGTAAGGTGGCGCGGTGCGTCTGATGATTGCCCGCTGCCAAGTTGACTACGCCGGACGACTGTCGGCTCATCTCCCCATGGCGACCCGCCTGATCCTGCTCAAGGCCGATGGGTCGATCTCGATCCACGCCGACGACCGGGCGTACAAGCCCCTCAACTGGATGAACCCGCCGTGCACGCTCGTCATGCGTGACGCCGACCCGTCCGATCCCCACGAACGCGAACTCAAGCAGGTGTGGGAGGTCGAGAACAAGGACGGAGACAAGCTGATGATCTCCGTGGCCGAGGTGGTGCACGACTCCAGCCACGAACTCGGGGTCGACCCTGGGCTCGTCAAGGACGGGGTGGAGGCGCACCTGCAGGCCCTGCTGGCCGAGAACCCGGACACCTTCGGGGCGGGCTGGCAGTTGGTCCGCCGTGAATACATGACCGCGATCGGTCCCGTCGACATCTTGTTCCGCGACGCGGACGGTGCCCATGTGGCCGTCGAGGTGAAGCGGCGCGGAGAGATCGACGGTGTCGAACAGCTCACCCGCTACTTGGACCTGCTCAACGCCGATCCGCGGCTGCGTCCCGTTCAAGGGGTCTTCGCGGCCCAGCAGATCAAGCCGCAGGCCAAGGTCCTGGCCTCCGCGCGCGGCATCCGGTGCGTCACCGTGGACTACGACGCGTTGCGCGGCATCGACCACGCCGAGGACCGGCTGTTTTGACCCGGCTCAGGCGCGATCCAGGGCGGGGATGAGTACCTCGCGGTAGATCAGCAGCGCGGAGGCCATCGTCGGGATGGCGATCAGCGCTCCGGGGATCCCGAACAGGATGCCGCCGGACAGGGCTGCGATCACGATGAGCGGACCGGGGACGTTGACCGATCGCTGGAAGATGCGGGGCTGGATCAAGTAGGCGTCCACCTGTTGGTAGACGACGAAGAAGATGATCGTGATGATGCCCGTGGTGGTGCTCGTGGAGAACGCGACCACCGCCACGATCAGCATCGCGATCGTGGGCCCCACCAGCGGGATGAAGGCAAACCCCGCCACGACTACGGCGAGGGCAAGCGAATAGGCGCCCAGGCCGACCAGGTTGAGGAAGATGAAGGCCGAACCCGCCGCGAGCGACACCACCAGGAAGAGGCCGGACATGTAGCCCCCGACGCGCCGGAACACCTCTCCGGCGAGGTACCGCACGCGTGGACGCCGGGAGGCGGGGGCGAGTTGGTAGATCGTGTTCTTGATGCCGGGGAGGAAGGCCAGAAACCACAGGGTCAGCACGAGTGTGACGAACGCGCTGAACAAGACGTTCGCGATCGCCATCCCAGCGCCGAGGATGCCGCCGAACATCCCTTCCACCCAGGTGCCTGAGACCAGTGCTTGACTGGCTCGGTTGATCAGATCGAACTGTGCGTCCAGGTCGGCGACGGTGGAGTTCTCCCGCAATCCCTGCAGGTAGGCGGGGAAGCTCAGCACCAGCGAGTTGACCTGTTCGGTCAGCAGAGGCAGCACAGCCCACGCGCCGAGCACCAAGACGACGACCAGGGTGAGGGCCACGATGGCCACCGCCAGGCCCCGGGGGGCTCCGCGGCGAGTGAACCACTCCACCACGGGGTTGAGCCCCAGCGCCAGGAAGAGCGACAGCACCCCCATGAGGAGGACGCTTTGCAGCGCCGACAGCGCGGTCAGCATTCCGAAGGCCAGCAGCCCCCCCAGGGTGACCAGGAAGCCGATCTGGAACGGGTTGCGGTATTGCAGGCTGGTCGGGGGGATCGCCTGGTCCAGTGCCGGGTCCGGCTGAGGGTCGGGAGGGGTGACCTGCGAGCCTCGCCGCAGCCGGCGCCACCACCGCCGCGGCACGTCCGCCGGTGCGCTCCTGGGCGCTTCGGGGGCGGACGCGGCGCTGCGCGGCGGTGTCGGGCGCGGCGAGGTCACACCGGCGTCATCGGTGGTCGACATGGGATCACGTCCGCCGTCCTCGGAGGCGGGGGTCACGAGCCCTGGTGCCCCTCGGAGTCGTCCGAGGGGGCCTCCACGGCGCCCTCGACGTCGGTGACCTCACTCTGTGACTCGCTGGACGGCTCGGCTGCGATGCCCTCGCCGAGCACGATGGGCTCCAAGGATGCTTCCGGCGCCGCCTCGGCGAGCAGTTCCGGGATCGGGCCGGTCGCCTCGTCGTCGGGGAACTCCTCGGCCGTCTCGATCGCCAGGCTGGACAGCTGGGCCAGCTGCGACAGCAGCGCCTGCTTGCGCTGGCGCAGGTGTCGCTGCTCTCGCTTGAGGCGCTCGTTGCGGGCGGCCATCTCGTTGTCGGCGCTGGCCAGCCGGGTCTCGGCGTCGACCTTGGCGCGGGCGACGATCCCGGCAGCCTCCGAAATGGCGGCGGCCTTGGTCTCCTGAGCCTCCGCATAGGCGGCCTGCTGCCGACCGCGAAGATCCTCCGATGCCTGGCGCAGCGCGTCCTGCAGTTCCTCAGAGGCGCGCGCGGCGTCCCCGGAGGTCACGCGGAGGCGCTCGGTCAGCGCTGCCTGCTCGTCTTGCAGCCCCGCGAGAACGCTTTCGCGCTCCTGCGCGGCCGCGGCCCGTGCCTCAGCCGCCTCCCGGTGCGCCTGGGACAGCAGTTGGTCGATCTCGCGGCGGGCGTCCGCCACGAGGGCGGCCGCCTGGTTGGACGCGTCGGCCAGGACGGCCTCGCGGTGCCGGTCGGCCGCGTCACGCAGGCCCTGCGCCTCGACGCGTGCGGCCTGCAATTCGTCGGTCGTCTGCCGGTCGAGGTCCTCACGCAACACGCGCAGCGAGGCGATGCCCTCCTGACGGGCCTCCTCGGCGGTCGCCGAGGCCTCGTCGCGGGTGCGATCGGCCTCCGCCTTGGCCTGCTCCACCAGGGCGGCGGAGCGGGAACGAGCACGCTCGATGAGATCCGAGGCCTGGGCCTCGGCGACCTTCAAGAGGTTGGCGGTGTGCGCCCCCAGCTTGCTGAAGTCGGTGTCATCGACGCGGAGGTTGGACGCCGTCAGTTCGCGCTGGACTTCGCGCAACTGGTGCCGCGCCAGCGTGAGCTGGCGCTCCACGTCGCGGATGTAGTCGTCGACGGCCTTCTTGTCGTAGCCGAGCATCGCATTGGGGAAGCCGCGCACCGCGCTGGCGTTGTCATCGAACAAATCCAGGCCGTGCGGTTCTTGCTGCTGGGTCACGGTCCATCCTCTCGGCTGAAGTGCGTGTCGGGCTGGGGCCGATGCTACTGCCGGTCCCGGAGCCCAGGCGTGCAACAGGCCCGCCCGCACTCAAGGCTAGTGCGGAACGGGCCTGTGCCGGGAGGTTCGTCAGTGAGCGGCGTTCTTGTTGGGTTCGACCAGCTCGAGCAGGACGCCACCGGTGTCCTTGGGGTGACAGAAGTTGATGCGGCTGTCGTTGGTGCCGCGACGCGCCTCGGGGAACAGCAGCCGGACGCCGCGATCACGCAGGGTTGCGCTGACCTTGTCGAGGTCGGTGACGCGGTAGGCGAGCTGCTGCATGCCGGGGCCGTTGCGATCGAGGAACTTGGCGATGGTGGAGTTCTCGTTCAGCGGCGCCAGCAGCTGGATCTGGGCGTTCTGGGAGAGCTGATCGCCAGTGCCGATCATGGCCTCTTCCACGCCCTGCTCCTCGTTGCTCTCGCGGTGCAGCAGGCGCCAGCCGAGGACGTTCGTGTGGAACTCGATGGCCTCGTCGAGGTTGGGGACGGCGAGACCGACGTGATCGATGCAGACGAAAAGGTCGGTGTTTTCCATAGCCCAAGCGTGGCACACGTGCGGCCGTTTCGGGGGCGTCGCGACCGTTTGGTCAGGCCAACTCCAGGTCGGCTCGAAGCCGCGTTGAGGGCGTCGCGCAGGCGGGGTAACGAGGCGGCGTCCCCCGCGAAGGGGACGGTGTCGGCGTGCCGCGGGTTCGGTGCGCGTGCGGGTGCGGCACACTGGAGGCCGACCCGCACCGCTGGAACCAGACCTTCCCCCTGGAGGACCCATGGGCAAATGGATCAAGACGATCCTGCTCGCGCTCATTGCCATGTTCGCGATCTTCTATCTGTACACGCGTCCCGAGGCCGCCGCCGAGTTCGTCCGCTTCCTGCTCGGAATCTTCGATTCCATCGGACGGTTCTTCGACTCCCTGGCGCGCTGACGTGGTGTCGCTGTCACGCTTCCTGCGCCCGGAAGCGTCGCGGCGGCTCCTGGTGGACGAGGGTGAGTTCATCGTCGACGAGGTGAGCAAACACTGGGTGTGTTACGCCGTGCCCACGCTCATGGTCGTCGCGGCGATCGGCTTCGCTCTCGTGATGCCTTTGCTGGGTCCTGGTTGGTGGCTGGCATTGCTGGCGGCGCTCGCGGCCGCGAGCGTCGGGTTCTACCGGATTCATGCCGAGTTCATGGACCGGTTCCTCATCACCAACATGCGGGTCTTCCGTGTGCATGGCATCGTCGATCAGCACATGGCGACGATGCCGATCGCACGGATCCTGGACATCTCCGTCCGCCAGACCCTGCCGGGCCAACTGCTCGGCTATGGCCACTTCGTCTTCGAGTCGGCCGCCCAGGACCAGGGCCTGAAGCAGATCAACTTCGTCCCCCGGATCGAGGAGCGAGATCTCACCATCCAGCGGGTCATTCAGCGCGCCGGCCTGCGTGCCCGCATGGAGGCGCCCGCCGACTGGGACGGCATCTAGGTCGGACCACCCGGGTGGGTCAGCCGGGCCACACCCACGCGGCCGGACGACGTGCCGGGTCGAAGCGGCGGCTCAGGTCAGCCAGGGTGACCGGTTCCCCGGGTTCGTTGAGGCCCAGCGAGTGCCCGATCAGGCTGACCACGTCCGCCGCCGAGGTGCCACGCCGGGCGAGTTGTGCCAACGTCACGGCGCCGTCGCGTTTGGCCAGCCGTCGGCCAGCGGCGTTCACCACGAGACCCACATGCGCGTACTCGGGCTCGACGCCACCCAGTCGTCGCGCCAGCCACGCCTGACGCGGGGAACTGCTGAGGAGATCGTCACCGCGGACCACCTGCGTCACCCCTTGGGCGAGATCGTCGACCACGACGGCCAGGTTGTAGGAGTAGGCGCCGTCGTTGCGACGCACCACGAAATCGTCCACGACTCCCGCGACGGCGCCCGCCCACCGGTCGTGGACGGTGATCGAGGCTGCGCCGGCGTCCACGCGCAGGGCCGGTGGACGCTCGCGGCGCCGGTCGGCACGCTGTACGGCGGTGAGGCCACGGCAGGTGCCGGGATAGGGCCGGTACCCGTCGGCGTGCGGCGCCGAGGCCGACTCCGCGATCTCTCGCCGCGTACAGAAGCACTCGTACGTCGGCAGGTGGTCCACGGCAGCGCGGTAGCGGTCCAGGCGCGCCGACTGATGCACCACGGGGCCGTCCCAGCTCAGCCCGAGCAGCGCCAGGTCGTGCAGTTGGCGCGTCGCGACGTCGCCCGCCGCAGCCACCCGTCCGACATCGAGGTCCTCGATGCGCACCAGGAAGCCGACACCGGCGGCACGAGCCAGGAGCGCAGCCACGACGGCGGTGCGGAGGTTGCCGAGGTGAAGGTCCGACGTCGGACTCGGCGCGAACCGCCCCGTCACCGCCCCACCTCCGTGATGTCGAACGTCCCTCGGTCGGGAATCTAGCCCACCGGCGCCGCGGTGGCCGCCTCGCGCGGGTCATGTGGCGCGTCCTGCGCCCTGACAGCCTGCGCTTGAGTAGCCTGTGGGCGTGTCAGCGCGCAAGTCCGAGAGGATCATGAACCTCACCATCTGCCTGCTGATGGCGCGTCGTTTCGTGGAGCGTGAACAGATCCGCGAACTTGTCGCTGGCTACCAGGGGCTGTCGGATGCCGCCTTCGAGCGCACCTTCGAGCGTGACAAGGATGAACTGCGCGCCCTCGGCGTCCCGGTGGAGACCGGGTCCAACTCGTCGCTGTTCCCCGACGAAGTCGGGTACCGGATTCGGCGGCGGGACTTCGAACTGCCCGAGATCGACTTCTCGCCGGCCGAGTTGGCTGCTCTCGGCGTCGCCTCGACGGTGTGGGACGACGCCCGGCTCCACGGCGACGCCACCACCGCGCTGGCGAAGCTGAGGGCGGCCGGGCTCGACCCCGACGGGGAACGGGTCGCCGGCTTCGCCCCCTCGGTGGCTGCACGGGAGCCCGCCTTCGAGACGCTGTGGCAGGCCACGCTGGCAGGCATGCCGGTGTCGTTCCGATACAAGGGGGTGCCGCGTGTCGTCGAACCCTGGCGGCTGTTGTCGAGGCACGGGGCGTGGTACCTGATCGGCTACGACCGCACACGTGCGGCCGGCCGTTCCTTCAAGGTGTCCCGCATCGAGCAGACCCCCCAGCGCGCTCCCGGGCAGGTCCGGAGCCCGGCCCCCGGGGAGGTCGATCGCCATGTCGCCTCCCTGGCCGCGCGCCGCGACAAGGAGGCGGTCCTGGCCATCCGGGAGGGGGCTGCACACGAACTGGTCCGGTTCGCCGAACCGGCCGAGGCGGACACCCCCGAGGGCTACCTCGCGTGGCGCACGAAGACGAGCTCGGACGCTGGCGAGATCGCGTCCTACGGGTCGGATGTGATCGTGCTGGCGCCCCCCGCCCTCGCCGACGCCGTGCGGGCCCATCTGGAGGCGGTGGCGGCGTGGCGATGACCTCGGCGAGTCAGGTCCCGCGGCTGCTGGCGTTGGTGCCGTACCTGCAAGCGCACCCGGACGCCGACCTCGAGCAGACGGCGGCGGTGTTCCACGTCCCGGCCCGACAGCTGGTGGCGGACCTGAACGTGTTGTGGTTTTGCGGACTGCCAGGCGGGATGCCAGGAGACCTCATCGAGGTCGATATGGATGCGCTGGCCGAGGGCCGGATCCGGCTGGAGAACGCCGAGTTCCTTTCCCGGCCGTTGCGGTTGAGCGTCGAGGAGGCCATGAGCCTCATCGTCGCCTTGGGTGCCCTGGAAGACATGGCCGATGCCGATCTGGCGCCCGCGGTCGCGTCGGCCCGCGCCAAGCTCGAGGCTGTCTTCGGCGCGGGCGACCGGGTCGGGGTGACCGTCCAAGCGGGGGAGGAGGGCGTCCGCGAGGCTCTCGCTGACGCGCTGACCCGCGGCGTGGCCGTCCGGTTGACCTATCACGGGGCGGCTCGCGGCTCCACGACCCGGCCGGTGGTGGATCCGGCCGGGCTGGCCACGCGCGACGGTTATGGCTACCTCACGGCGTGGTCACGCGAGCGGGGTGGCTGGCGTACCTACCGGCTCGACCGGGTGTCCGAGGTCGTTGCCACGGGTGAGCCGGCGGGGGAGCACGGCACCCCGCCGCCCCTGGCCAGCGGCTGGCTGGACGGCCGCCCGGATGCCGCCGAAGTGGCGGTCGACGTCACGCCCCCAGGACGCTGGATCGTGGAGTATCACCCGACGTTGGCCGTGGAGGAACGACCCGACGGAGTGACGCGAGTGCGGTTCCTGGTAGCCGATTCAGCATGGTTGCGACGGCTGCTCCTGCGGTTGGGGCCGGCGGTGGTGGGAGTCGACCCGCCGGAGGCCGCCCGGTCGGCGATCCAGGCGGCGCGCGACGCGTTGTCGGGTGAGGGCTGAGGTGTCACCCCGGTGGGATAGGGTGCTCCGGTGATGTGGCTGTGGATCGTCGTCGCAACGACGGTGCTCGCGGGTGGCGCAGCGTACGTTCTGACCCGTTCCCTCCGCCGTCGACTGGCGGTCCTGCAGGCGGAGATTTCCGAGTTGACAAGCCATGCCGCCGCATTCCCTGCCGAGGTGGGACGCCTGGATGCGCGTCGCCTCGCGGCGCTCCGTCACCCTGGTGGAGACACCACCAACGCCTAGACTGTGCACGTCACCTATCAAGGAGAAGCTATGCCGTTCAACATGCAGGGCTGGGAATGGGTCATCCTGATCGTTCTCGCGCTCCTGATCTTCGGTGGCTCCCGCCTCGCCGGCGCCGGCAAGAACGCCGGCCGGGCGCTGCGCGAGTTCAAGGATGAGACACGCCAGATCAAGGTCGACGAGGAGAAGGCCAAGCGCGAGGCGTCCGACCGCGACGCGCTGCCTCAGACGCCGCCGGCCGCCGGCACGACCGCCGAGGTCGTGGACGCCGAGGTCGTCGAGCCCATCCAGGCCGAGAAGCGCGACCAGGCCTGAGAGCTCCATGGCCCGCCTGAACCTGGGCTGGCTGAAGCCCCCGAAGGCGTCGCCCGACGGGGTGATGTCGCTGGCCGATCACCTGCGCGAACTGCGCTACCGGATCATCGTCTCCGCTCTGGTGATCGTCGTGGGGCTGATCGTGTGCTGGATCTTCTACCTGCCGCTGTACAGCTTCCTGCTCGACCCCTATGAGCAGGCCCGCGCCGCCATCAACGCGAGCCACCCCAATCTGAGGATCGAGGCTGCGCTGTCGGGCGTGGTGGCGCCCCTGATGCTGCAACTGATGGTCAGCGCTGTCGGGGGGCTGGTGCTGACCAGCCCGGTCTGGCTTTATCAGGTGTGGGCCTACCTGGCGCCAGCGCTGCTGGCGAAGGAGAAGAAGTACGCCTTGCTGTTCCTGGGCGCTGCGGTGCCGCTGTTCTTGGCAGGCGTCGTCCTCGGCTACGTCATCTTGCCGCAGGCCGTCATCGTCATGCTGGGCTTCATGCCGGACACGGTGTCGGCGTTGAACCTCATCTACATCGACGACTTCCTCAAGCTCATGATGCAGCTGATGCTCGTGTTCGGGCTGGGGTTCCTGCTTCCCGTGGTCTTGGTGACCCTGAATCTGATGGGGGTGCTGTCGGCCAAGGCGCTGGCGAGCGCCCGTCCCTACGCACTGTTCGGCTGCGCGGTGTTCGGCGCGGCCGCCACCCCCGGCGGTGACCCGTTCTCCATGCTGGCCCTCGCGCTTCCGATGATGGCGCTGTACATCATCGCCGAGTTCATCTGCCGGGCCAATGACAAGCGCCGCGCCAAGCGGCTCGGATCGGATCTGGTTTCTGCATGAGGACTCTGACCCTGGTGGTCAATCCCGAGGCCGGGCATGGCAGCGGACGTCTGCTCACGCCGCGCTTGGAGGCCGGCCTGACCCAGGCGGGCATCCAACCCCGCATCGTCTTGGCGCGGTCGGCGGAGCACGCCGCCCAGGCCTGCTCCGAGGCAGTGGCCTCCGCCACCGGAGGCCTCGCCGTGGTGGGTGGCGACGGCATGGCCCACATCGGGCTCAACGCGGCGGCGCGCTCCGGCGTCCCGTTCGGCATTCTGCCCGCCGGGACCGGCAACGACTTCGCCCGCAGCCTGGGGATCCGGCACTGGCGCGACGGGCTGGCGGCCATCGTGCGCGACAGCACGTGCGCGGTGGACCTGGCCGAGATCACCGGAGCCCTCTATGCCGGCACCCGGCGGTATGTCGGCTGCGTGGTCTCCACCGGCTTCGACGAGCGGGTGAACTTTCGAGCGAACAATGCGGGCCTCGACCTGGGGGCCCTGTCCTATCTGGGGGCGGTGCTCGCGGAACTGCGCGCGTTCCGCCCGTTGAGGTATCGGCTCGTCATCGACGGGCAGGAGCGAGAGCTCGACGCGATGCTGGTCGCCGTCGCGAACGCGGGCTATTTCGGTGGCGGCATCCGGATCGCGCCCGGATTCGATCTGACCGACGGTCTGCTCGACGTCACCATCGTCCACCCTGTCTCCCGGGGGCGGTTGCTGACGCTGTTCCCGAGGCTACGCGGACGCAATTTCGTCAAGCACCCCGCCCTGGAGTACCTGCGCGCCACGTCCGTCGTGGTGGATGGGCCCGGGCTGCACGGCATGGCAGACGGGGAACCCCTGGGACGCCCCCCGTTGACCTGCACCGCGGCTCCCGGAGCCCTGCTCGCCTACGCGGATCCGACGTTCGGCGCCGGAGGCGGCGCGTGAGCCCGACACAGCAGCAGGTCACCCCGCCACAGGTCCCCGAACCCGGCCCCGCGTATGCGGAGTTCGCTGCGGGCTTCGCCTTCGCCCTGGACCCCTACCAGCGGGACGGGTGCGCCGTGGTGGAAGCGGGTGCGGGCGTCCTGATCGCCGCGCCGACCGGGGCGGGCAAGACGGTGGTGGGCGAGTTCGCCGTGTTCTTGGCCTTGAGGCAGGGGCGACGCTGCTTCTACACCACGCCGATCAAGGCGCTGAGCAACCAGAAGTACCACGATCTCGTGGAGCGGTTCGGGGCTCAACGGGTCGGGCTGCTGACCGGTGACACGTCCCTCAACGCGGACGCCGACGTCGTGGTCATGACCACCGAAGTGCTCCGGAACATGATCTATGCCAACTCGTCGGCGTTGCGCAATCTCGGTTACGTCGTGATGGATGAGGTCCATTACCTGGCCGACCGCTTCCGCGGAGCGGTGTGGGAAGAGGTCATCATCGGGCTCGCCCCGTCCGTCCAGTTGGTGTCGCTGTCCGCGACCGTGTCCAACGCGGAGGAGTTCGGCGACTGGCTGGCCGAGGTTCGCGGGGATGTGCGCGTGGTGCTGAGCGAACGTCGGCCGGTGCCGCTGTTCCAGCACGTCATGGCCGGACGGCGACTGTATGACCTGTTCAGCGAGGAGGCGCCCACCGCGTCCGTCCTGCCCGTTGCGGGCGAGGTCAATCCGGAACTGCTCCAGTTGGCCAAGCGCGATAGTCGGCTCGTCCGAGACGACAGCCGTCACCGACGGGGCCGCAGAACGCGGGAGCGGATCGAACGCAACGCGCAGCAACGTGGCGACCGGGGTCCCAATCTGGTGCCGCGACGGGATGGCGCGGTGGAGAAGCTGGAATCCGAAGGTCTCCTGCCGGCCATCTACTTCATCTTCAGCCGGGCGGGCTGCGATCAGGCCGTGGGGCAACTGCTGCATTCGGGGCTACGGCTCACCTCCCCGGCCGAACGCGAGCGGCTCGACAGTATCGCCGACTCCGTCGCTGCGGGCCTCAGCCCCGATGACCTGGCCGCCTTGGGCTTTGCGACGTTTCGAGAGGGGCTGCGGCGCGGTATCGCCGCCCATCACGCGGGGATGCTGCCGGCGTTCAAGGAGGCCGTCGAACAGGGGTTCGTCGAAGGTTTGGTCAAGGTGGTGTTCGCCACCGAGACGCTGGCCCTGGGGATCAACATGCCGGCGCGCAGTGTCGTGCTGGAGAAGCTCATCAAGTACAACGGCGAGGCTCACGTCGACATCACCCCCGGTGAGTACACCCAGCTCACGGGGCGGGCTGGCCGACGCGGCATCGACGTCGAGGGGCACGCGGTCGTGCTGTGGCAGCGCGACATCGACCCGCGTCAGGTGGCAGGTCTGGCGTCACGGCGGACCTATCCGCTGCGTTCCTCGTTCAGCCCGACCTACAACATGACCGTCAACCTGGTCGGCAGGGTGGGGCGGGAGAGGGCGCGGGGCCTGCTCGAGCAGTCCTTTGCCCAGTATCAGACCGACCGCTCCGTCGTCGGTGTGGCACGGGCGGTGGCCCGCAACACCGACAAGATCGCCGCGCTGTGGCGTGATGCCGCCTGTGAGGAGGGGGACTTCGAGGAGTACGCGCGCCTGCGGGCAGAGATCAGCCGCCTGGAGGGGGAAGCTGCGCGCAATCGCCGGACGGATCGGCGTGCCGAGTCCATCTCCGCGCTGCTGGAGTTGGCGCCCGGCGACATCATCGGGGTGCCGGCCGGCCGTCATGAGGGATGGGCGGTCGTCGTCGACCCGGGCGTCCGCAAGGACCGGGGCAACCCGAGCCCGACGGTGATGACGCAGGAACGCCAACTGAAGAAGTTGAGCGTCCACGACTTTCCCTCACCACCCGTGGTGGTGGGGCGGATGCGTGTCCCGAAGCACTTCGATCCGCGTCAGGCCAAGGATCGGCGCCACCTTTCCGCTGCCTTCCAGTCCAAGCTGGCCGGGCTGGACACTCGGGAGTCTCGTTATGCGCCCGCGGCGATGGATGCCGAGGCGAGCGCCAGGATCGCCGAACTGCGGTCGGCGGTGCAGGACCACCCCGCACATTCCTGCCCGGACCGGGAGACCCATGCGCGTGCCGCCGAGAAGGCACTTCGCCTCGAACGCGACACCGCCGACCTGCGCCGCCAGGTCGAGCGTCGTTCCAACACCATCGCGGTCCGGTTCGACAAGATCTGCGCTGTGTTGACGGGCCTGGGCTATCTCACCCCGGACGCCGAACGGGTCACCCAGGCTGGGGCCATGCTGGCGCGGATCTACTCGGAGTTGGACCTGGTGGCGTCGGAGAGCATCCGCGCGGGCGTCTTCGACGAACTCGACTCCGCGGAGCTGGCCGCTGTCGCCAGCAGCCTCACCTACGAGTCGCGAGGGGCAGATGCCAAACGGCCTTCCCGGATGCCGAATAGGTCGACCGAGATCGCCCAGTCCTCGGTGCGCCACATCTGGCGGGATCTGTCCTTGATGGAACGCGATCACAAGCTGGACGCCTCCCGAGAACCCGACATCGGCTTCGCGGAGGCGACGTACGCGTGGGCGTCCGGTCGGGATCTGGCCGAGGTCCTGGCCGAGAACGATCTGACGGCCGGGGATTTCGTGCGGTCGATGCGGATGGTGATCGACCTTCTCGGTCAGTTGGCCGATGCCGCCGGGGCCGGGGTGGTGCGTACGCGGGCCCGCGAGGCGATCGACCTGCTGCGCCGCGGCGTCGTCGGGGTCGCCTACGACGAGGACGACTGAGCTTGCAGGGATGGTGCGGCTCCCGGCTCCAAGACGTCCGCGGGCGACGCCGCGTACCCGGTTAGGCTGGGGAGCATGAGCGTTGCCATCCGCGTGATCCCCTGCCTCGATGTGGACGGCGGTCGGGTGGTGAAGGGTGTCAATTTCACCAACCTGCGCGATGCCGGGGATCCGGTCGCGTTGGCCCGGGCCTATGGGGAGCAGGGAGCCGACGAGGTGACCTTCCTCGACATCTCCGCTTCAGCGGACGGCCGCGCCACCACCTACGAGATGGTGACCCGTACCGCAGAGACCGTATTCATTCCCCTGACCGTGGGGGGCGGGGTGCGCGGCACCGAGGACGTCGACCGACTGCTGCGCTGCGGGGCCGACAAGATCGGGATCAACACCGGCGCCATCGCGCGACCGCAGGCCATCGCCGACATCGCCGACCGGTTCGGCAACCAGGTCCTCGTCCTCAGCCTGGACGCGCGTCGGGAGCAGGGACAGCCGTCCGGCTACGGAGTCACCACGCACGGGGGACGCCGCGCGGCGGGCCTGGACGCCCTCGAGTGGGTGCGCTCGGCGGTCGACTTGGGGGCGGGTGAGATCCTGCTGAACTCGATGGACGCCGACGGCACGACGGCCGGGTTCGACCTGGAGATGATCGAGGCGGTGCGTGCCGTGGTGGATGTGCCGCTCATCGCCTCGGGCGGAGCGGGGGAGGTCGCCCATTTCGTCGACGCCGCGCGCGCGGGTGCGGACGCCGTGCTGGCAGCGTCCGTCTTCCATTACGGAACCCTCAGCATCGCTGAGGTAAAGGCGGGTCTCGCCGAGGCCGGCTTCGAGGTTCGCACCGAAGGGGCGCTGGCATGACCGATCCGACCTGCATCTTCTGCCGCATCGTGGCTGGGGAGATTCCGAGCAGGCAGGTGTACGCCGACGACGCGGCGGTCGCCTTCCTCGATCTCGAGCCGCTGAAGACGGGGCACACGCTGGTGGTGCCCCGCGAGCATGTCAGCGACGCACTGGCCGGGCCTCAGGTGCTCGCCGCGATCGCGCCCGCGATCGCGGCCACCGGACGTCTCCTGCAAGAGAAGCTGCAGGCCACGGGGATGAACATCGTCTCGAACGTGGGAGCCGATGCCGGGCAGTCGGTGTTCCACCTGCACGTCCATCTCGTGCCGCGCTATGCCGAGGACCCTGGGATGGCGGCTCTGCTCGTGCGGGCGGCCGAAACCGATCTGGATGCGGTCGCCGCGCGGATCAGCGGCTGAGTTCTCGGCCGGTCGACCCGGGGTGGAATCGCGTGGGGGCTTCCACGATGCGAGACATCGGACGTCCGGGGTTCGGATGCCCGGTCGGGCGGCGCTATGCTCGGCTCGTGCATATGTCGGCTCTCGTAGTTCGCAAGCGCGTCGCCTGACGGCAACGTCTACGACGCGCTCCCTCGTACGCCTTCTCGGCGACGGGGGTTTTTCTTTGCAATGAGGCAACCGAGCACACCGAACCGATCAGAGGGGATGATCACGATGACGCAAGAGCAGCAGTCCAAGATCCTGACCGGCGCGCAGGCGCTGGTGGAGTCGATGGAGAGGCTCGGGGTCGAGGTCGTATTCGGCATTCCCGGCGGCGCGATCCTTCCGGCCTACGACCCGCTCGGCCAAAGCGAGCTGATCCAGCACATCCTGGTGCGGCACGAACAGGGCGCGGCTCACGCCGCCGAGGGGTACGCGATGACCACCGGACGCGTCGGCGTCTGCATGGCTACCTCCGGGCCGGGGGCCACCAACCTGGTGACCGGCATCGCCGACGCCTACCTGGACTCGGTGCCGATCGTGGCGATCACGGGTCAGGTCGCCTCCGCGGCGATTGGCACGGATGCGTTCCAGGAGGCCGACATCCGGGGCATCACGTTCCCGATCACGAAGCACTCCTTCCTGGTGACCCGCCCCGAGGACATCCCGGCCGCGGTCAAGGCGGCGTTCCACATCGCCAGCACGGGGCGTCCTGGACCGGTGCTGGTCGACATCTCCAAGGACGCGCTGGCGTCCTCGGCCCCGTTCGAGTGGCCGGCCGAGATCGACCTGCCCGGCTACAAGCCGACCGTGCGGCCGCACGCACGTCAGATCCGGGAGGCGGCGCGTCTGATTCGTGAAGCCCAGCGCCCCGTCCTGTACGTGGGCGGCGGCGTCGTCAAGGCGGAGGCTTATGAGGTCCTCGCGGAACTGGTGAAGCTCACCGGCATTCCCGTCGTCACGACGCTGATGGCCCGCGGGGCGTTCCCCGACAGCGACCCCCTCCACATGGGTATGCCCGGCATGCACGGAACGGTGTCGGCCGTGGCGGCGATGCAGCGCGCCGACCTGCTGGTGACCCTCGGAGCCCGGTTCGATGATCGGGTGACCGGACGCCTGGACAGCTTCGCGCCCGATGCCACGATCATCCACGCCGACATCGATCCGGCGGAGATCGGGAAGAACCGCAACGCGGACGTCCCGATCGTGGGCGACGTCAAGCTGGTGATCGAGTCGCTGAACGGGGTGCTGCGCGGCGAAGACATGGCGGACCGGTCCGCCTGGGTGAGCTACCTCCAAGGCCTCAAGCAACGCTACGCTCCCCACCCGGAGCCCACCAAGGACGGGCAACTCAGCCCGGAGTACGTCATTCAGCGGCTCGGGCAGCTCGTGGGCGACGCCTACTACGTGGCCGGGGTGGGGCAGCATCAGATGTGGGCTGCCCACTTGCTGCCCTTCGAGAAGCCCGGACGTTGGCTCAACAGTGGCGGCGCCGGAACCATGGGCTACTGCGTCCCCGCCGCCATGGGAGCCCAGGTGGGCGTGCCGGGGCAGACCGTGTGGGGGATCGATGGCGACGGCTGCTTCCAGATGACGAATCAGGAACTCGTCACCTGCACGCTGAACAACATCCCCATCAAGATCGCCGTGATCAACAACGAGAGCCTGGGCATGGTCCGCCAGTGGCAGACCCTGTTCTATGAGGGGCGCTACTCCAACACCGACCTGAAGAGTCGTCGGGTCCCCGACTTCCCGATGCTCGCCGAGGCCATGGGGGCCGTCGGGCTGCGCGCGGAGACCGTCGAGGAGGTCGATGACGTCATCGCCAAGGCGATGGAGATCAACGACCGACCCGTGGTCGTGGAGTTCCTCGTCCACAAGGACGCCATGGTGTGGCCGATGGTGCCCGCCGGCACGAGCAACGATGACATTCTGATCGCCAGGGACCTGGCGCCGAAGTGGGAGGAAGAGATCCTGTGAAGACCCATACCCTCAGCGTCCTGGTCGAGAACAAGCCCGGCGTCCTCGCCCGCATCTCCGGGCTGTTCGCCCGCCGCGGTTACAACATCGAGTCGCTGGCCGTCGGCCCGACCGAGCGTCCCGAACTGAGCCGGATCACCGTCCAGGTCGCCGCCAACGCCCCCGCCGTTCTCGAACAGATCACCAAGCAGCTGAACAAGCTCGTCGAGGTGATCAAGATCGTCGAGCTTGAGGACACGGCCGTGCGCCGCGAGATGATCTTGATCAAGCTGAAGGCCGATCCGGTCGCCCGCAGCCAGATCATCGACATCGTTCAGTTGTTCCGCGGCAAGACCGTCGACGTGCACAACGACTCGATGGTCATCGAAGCCACCGGCAGCCCCGACAAGCTGGAGGCGTTGCTGGAGATGCTGCGCCCCTACGGCGTCCGGGAGTTGGTGCAGTCGGGCCTGGTGGCCATGGCGCGTGGCTCGAAGTCACTGACCGATCGTTCGACCCGGGGGGAGCGGCTGAAGCCGTCCGCCTACTGACCGCGGGGCGCGCGGTGCGAACCGACGCCCCATGCTGGGTGGTAAGCCACCCGTACAGACCCATCAACAATGGAAAGAAGAGTTCCCGCTATGGCAGAGATGTTCTACGACGACAACGCCGACCTGTCGATCATCCAGGGCCGCAAGGTCGCGGTTATCGGCTACGGCTCCCAGGGGCACGCGCACGCGATGAACTTGCGCGACTCCGGCGTCGACGTCCGTATCGGGCTCAAGGAGGGCTCCAAGAGCCGCGCCAAGGCCGAGGCCGAGGGCTTCCGGGTGCTGACGGTCGCCGAGGCGTCCGCGGAGGCCGACCTGATCATGGTCCTGGCCCCTGACCAGCACCAGCGTTCCATCTACACCGAGTCGATCGAGCCGCACCTGCAGCCCGGCGACGCGCTGTTCTTCGCGCACGGCTTCAATATCCGCTTCGGCTACGTGACGGCCCCGGCCGGTGTTGACGTTGCCATGGTCGCCCCGAAGGGCCCGGGTCACCTGGTCCGCCGTGAGTACGCCGAGGGACGGGGCGTCCCGGTCATCGTCGCGGTCGAGAAGGATGAGACCGGCAACGCCTGGCCGTTGGCGCTGTCGTACGCGAAGGCGATCGGCGGCCTGCGTGCCGGCGGCATCAAGACCACCTTCACCGAGGAGACCGAGACCGACCTGTTCGGTGAGCAGGCCGTCCTGTGTGGGGGCGTGTCCGCGCTGGTCGAGGCGGGCTTCGAGACTCTCGTCGAGGCGGGCTACCAGCCTGAGGTCGCCTACTTCGAGTGCCTGCACGAGCTCAAGCTGATCGTCGACCTGATGTATGAGGGTGGCATCGCCAAGCAGCGGTGGAGCATCTCCGACACCGCGGAGTTCGGCGACTACGTCTCCGGTCCGCGCGTCATCGACGCCCAGGTGAAGCAGAACATGAAGGGCGTGCTGTCCGACATCCAGTCGGGCGCGTTCGCGAAGCGCTTCATCGACGATCAGGACGCTGGTGCACCCGAGTTCAAGGCGTTCCGTGAGCAGGCCGAGAAGCACCCGATCGAGGCGACCGGGCGTGAGTTGCGCAAGCTGATGGCGTGGGTGAAGAGCCACGACGACGATTACGTCGAGGGCACCGCCGCCCGCTGACGCGGCGGTGAGTTCTCAGCGGGGCGCCCGGACCTGGTCCGGGCGCCCCGCTTTCATGTCTTCCCCTGACTGGGCCCGGGATCACCGCCCCGCGACATGCCGCGACGGCGGGGTGCCCCTGGGGACAGCCCGCCGTCGCGCGGTAGTGAACTCAGCCGATGGCCAACTGCTGGCCGACGAAGATGAGGTTCGGGTTGGAGACCTGGTCCTGGTTGAGGCTCCACAGCGAACGCCAGCCGCCATCGACGCCGTGCGCGGCAGCCAGATCGCTCATGGTGTCCCCGGCCTTGACCGTGATGAACCGCTTGCCGGCCGTCGCGGTCGACTTGACCGTGGTGGCGCGCTTGGCGCTCGTGGTGGTGGAGGACGACGTCGCCGCGCTCTTGGTGGAGGCCTTGGCCTTGGTGGTGCTCGTGGTGGAGGCGGTGGACGCCTTCGTCGTGGTCGCCTTCTTGGTGGTCGACTTAGTGGTGGTCGACTTGGTCGAGGACGATGCGGTGGAGCGGGTGGCCTGCTGCGCGGCCGCCTCAGCGGTGCCATCGGAGGAGCCACCGTTGGCCTTGGTCAGGCCCGCCTTCTTCGAGCAGGTGGGCCACGCGCCGGCGCCCTGGCCAGCCAGCACCTTCTTGGCCACCGCGATCTGCTGGGCCTTCGTCGCCTGTGCCGCGGTCGGGGCGTACGCGGTGCCGCCGTAGGCCCGCCAGGTGGAGGAGCTGAACTGGAGGCCGCCGGAGTAGCCGTTGCCCGTGCTGATCGCCCAGTTGCCGCCGGACTCGCATTGGGCGACCGAGTCCCAGACGTCCGCGTGTGCCGGGGCCGCCAAGGCGACGGATCCGCCGACGGCGACGGCCGAAGTGGCCATGATCGCGAGCAGACGCTTCGGAGTGTGGTTCATGGTTTTCCTTTCGAGCGGTATCCCCCCGGCGCAGGGCCGACCAGAGGATGTTGCAGCGTCAGCCTAAGCCAAAGTCTGAGAAAAACCAAAGTAACTTCACGGGAGTTTCTCAGGGATGTGGGGTTGGGGTCCCCCAGAGGGCTGGAAGGGGTCTGGCATTCTTGCCTGCGTGCAGGACATCCGAACCCAGGGACTGACCGCGGCAGACGTGGCCGAACGGGTCGCGCGAGGCCAGGTCAACACACTCCCTCCCCGTAGCGGTCGGACGGTCGGGCAGATCGTCCGAGACAACGTCTTCACCCGCATCAACGCCATCCTGGCCGTCTTGCTGGTCGTCGTCTTGACCACGGGATCCTGGATCAATGCGGCCTTCGGGCTGCTGATCATCGCCAACTCGGCCATCGGGATCATCCAGGAGCTCCGCGCGAAACACACGCTCGATTCGCTCGCAGTCGTGGGCGAGGCCCAGCCGCTGGTCCATCGAGCCGACGGCGTCCTGCGGCTTCCCCGAGACCACGTGGTCCTCGACGACCTCATCGAACTGGCCCCCGGTGACCAGTTGGTCGTCGACGGCGAGGTCGTCAGCGCCGACCATCTCGAGGTCGACGAAAGCCTGCTCACGGGAGAGGCCGACCCGGAGCCGAAGCAGGTCGGTGACTCCGTCATGTCCGGCAGCTTCGCGGTCGCCGGGGCCGGGCTCTATCGGGCCACCAAGGTCGGCGCCGATGCGTATGCGGCCCAGTTGGCGGCCGAGGCGTCCAAGTTCACCTTGGTCCACTCCGAACTCCAAGGCGGCATCAACAAGATCCTGCGGTTCATCACCTGGCTTCTGATCCCGGTCGGGTTGGCGACGATCGTCGTCCAGCTCACGCTGCCGGGAGTCGCCTGGAACCAGGCCATCCTGGGCATGGCCGGGGCACTGGTCCCGATGGTGCCCGAGGGGTTGGTGCTCATCACGTCCATGGCATTCGCGCTCGGGGTGATCCGGCTCGGCCGCCAGAAGGTGCTGGTGCAGGAGCTTGCCGCCATCGAAGGGCTCGCCCGCGTCGACGTGGTCTGCGCCGACAAGACCGGGACCCTCACCGAACAGGGGATGCGCTGCCAGCGCATCCTCCCGATCGCCGACCTTGCTGAACCTGAGGTGCGCGACGTCCTGGCGAACCTCACCGCTGCCGACCCGCATCCCAACGCCTCCCTTTTGGCGATAGCCGAGGCGGTCGGGACGCCGGAACGTCCCTGGACGCCGACGCAGCGGGCACCGTTCACGTCGGCCAAGAAGTGGTCGGGGGCTCGGTTCGGGGACCGGGAGGGCTGGGTGCTCGGTGCTCCGGACGTCCTGGCGGATGGCCCGGTGGCAGCCCAGGCCGAGGAGTTGGCCTCCGGGGGGCTGCGGGTGCTGCTCGTCGGCCGCTCGGACGACATCGCCACCGAGTCGGCACCGGGGCACGTCGACCCCGTCGCCTTGGTGGTCCTCGAGCAGCGGGTCCGCCCCGACGCGCGTGCCACGCTGGAGTACTTTCACGACCAAGACGTGACCGTGAAGGTCATCTCAGGAGACAACGCCCGCTCGGTGGGGGCCGTGACATCGGCTCTGGGGGTCAGCACTGGGGAGCCGGTGGACGCCCGCACCCTGGACACCCCGGCCAGACTCAGCGAGGCCGTCGCGGAGCACAACGTCTTCGGCCGCGTCACCCCCGACCAGAAGCGCGCCATGGTCGGGGCACTGCAGCAGCAGGGCCACACGGTCGCCATGACCGGCGATGGGGTCAACGACGTGCTGGCCCTCAAGGACGCCGACCTCGGAGTCGCCATGGGGTCGGGCGCGCCCGCGACTCGGGCCGTCGCCAAGATCGTGCTGCTCGACGACCGGTTCGCCACCCTGCCCGCCGTGGTGGGGGAGGGGCGTCGGGTCCTGGGCAACATCGAGCGCGTCGCGAACCTCTTCCTCACCAAGACGATCTACTCCGCGATCCTGGCCCTTCTCGTGGTGCTGTGGCGGCTTCCGTTCCCCTTCCTGCCGATCCACGTGACCATCACCGGGTGGTTCACGATCGGGATCCCGGCATTCCTGCTGTCGTTGGCCCCCAACAACGAACGTGCGCGGCCCGGGTTCGTGCAGCGGGTCATGCGCCTAGGGCTACCTGCCGGCAGCATCGTCGCCGTGACGACGTTCGTCACCTATCTGATCCTGCGGAACGGGAACCAACTCGGTGATGCGGTCTCCCTGCAGGTCTCCACGGCCACGCTGGCGTGCCTCATCGTGGGGGCCACCTGGGTGCTCTCGGTCGTGGCTCGCCCTTATCGCTGGAGTCGTGTCGCCCTCGTCGCGGCCGCCTATGGTGCGTATGCGGCGATCTTCGTCCTCCCCGTCACCGCGCACCTCTTCCGGCTCGACATCTCGAACGGGCCGATGATGCAGACCGGCGTGCTGATGGGCCTGCTCAGTGCGGGACTCGTCGAGGCCGCCTGGTGGATCCGGGCGAGGATCTTCGGCGTTCCGGCGATCCTGTGGGCTCCTCGCGGTGAGGACGCCGAGGAGGCCGTCGTGACGAGACGTCACGCCGAGCGCTGAGCCTCGGCCCTCGGCGCGCAGGGACCTGGCGCCGCGGTGCTCAGCCGGCCACCCGTGCCGCGATGGCGTCCCCCACCTGCGACGTGCTGCGAGCTGCGGTGCCACGGCTGGCGACGTCGGCGTCCACGGCCTGCTCGATCGCCACGGCTTCGGTGTGCCGCCCGAGGTGGTCCAGCAGCAGCGCCATCGAGGAGATGGTCGCGGTGGGGTCGGCGATACCCTGGCCGGCGATGTCGGGGGCCGAACCGTGAACCGGCTCGAACATGGAGGGGAACGCTCCGGTGGGGTTGATGTTGGCCGAGGCGGCCAGCCCGATCCCGCCGGTGACGGCCGCAGCCAGGTCGGTGATGATGTCGCCGAAGAGGTTGTCGGTGACGATGACGTCGAAGCGCTGCGGATCCTGCACCAGCATGATCATCGTGGCGTCCACGTGCAGGTAGTCGGTGGTCACCTCGGGGTACTCCGAAGCCACCGCGGTGAAGACCCGGTTCCACAGCCCGCCCGCGTTGACCAGGACGTTGTGCTTGTGCACCAGCGTGATCTTCTTGCGGCGGCGCATGGCACGCTCGAATGCGTCGCGCACCACACGCTCCACCCCACGGGCGGTGTTCACCGATACCTCGTTGGCCACCTCCGCGGCCGTGCCGCGGGCGAGTGAGCCGCCCACCCCGGCGTAGAGACCCTCGGTTCCCTCCCGGACCACGGTGAAGTCGATCGGGCCACGCGCAACGATGGCGTCGGACAGCGGCGTCACGACCCCCGGGTACAGCTTGGAGGGACGAAGATTGACGTAATGGTCGAAGGCGAAGCGGAGCTTCAGCAGGAGGCCGCGCTCCAGCAGGCCCGACGGGATGGCCTTGCTGCCGGGCGCCGCGCCGACGGCGCCGAGGATGATGGCGTCCACGCCGGCCAGTTCGGTCAGCACGCTCTCGGGGAGCACCTCGCCGGTCCGCTGCCAGCGTTCGGCGCCGAGGTCGTAGGGGACGTAACTGAAAGCGTCCGCACCAACCGCCGCGTCGAGCACCTTCAAGCCCTCGGCGACGACCTCGGGGCCGATGCCGTCCCCCCCGATCACGGCGATGGTGGGGCGTGCGGCGGCAGCGGTGTCGGTCATGGACGCAGCCTAGGGAGGCGGGCCCACGGTGGACGAATCCGTCTCGCCTCTCGGGCCCCAGGATGCGGGATCGCACGGTGGTCGGACGCCCACACCGAGCGGTCCGGGCGATACTGTGATGGGCATGTCCGTGACGTTCGAGATTTCGCCCAACCCGTCGCCCCGCACCGATGCGGAGGTGGCTGACCTCATCAAGGATCCGGGTTTCGGCCAGTACTTCACCGACCACATGGCGCAGATCACGTGGACGAAGGGGCAAGGGTGGCACTCCGCCAAGATCGTGCCCTACGGCCCGCTGTCGCTGGATCCCTCCGCGGCCGTCTTGCACTACGGTCAGGAGATCTTCGAGGGCATGAAGGCCTACCGGCACGAGGACGACTCGGTGTGGCTGTTCCGCCCCGAGCGCAACGCGCAACGGTTCCAGACCTCCGCAGCGCGGCTGATGCTGCCCGAACTGCCGGTCGATCTCTTCGTGGCCGCGGTCCGTGAGTTGGTCACGATCGATGCTCGTTACGTCCCCGAGGCGCAGGGGGAGCACAGCCTCTACCTGCGACCCTTCATGTTCGCCTCGGAGGCATTCCTCGGGGTGCGGGCGGCCGAGGAGGTCACGTTCTACGTGATCGCCTCCCCGGTCGGGCCGTACTTCGCCCAGGGAGTCACCGGCGTGGACATCTGGGTCACTGACCGCTGGGCGCGTGCCGGCGTGGGTGGCACCGGGGCGGCCAAGTGCGGCGGCAACTACGCCGCCAGCCTGATCGCCCAGTACGAGGGCTACGAGCATGGCTGCAACCAGGTCATGTTCATCGAAGCCTCCGAGAAGGACCGCGTGGAAGAACTCGGCGGGATGAACGTCTTCCTGATCAGCGCGCAGGGTGAACTGGTCACCCCTGCCTTGACCGGCACCATCCTGGACGGCATCACGCGCGACTCGATCCTCGCGGTGGGGGCTTCGCTCGGGCTCACGCCCGAGCAGCGTCGGTTGTCGGCGTCGGAGGTCTTCTCCGGTATCGCCGATGGCACGTTCGTGGAGGCGTTCTGCTGCGGCACCGCCGCGGTGATCAGCCCGATTTCGGGGTTCGTGACCGAACAGGGAGAGTACCGGCCCAGCGGCCAGGGCTTCACCCAGACGCTGAGCATCCGCGACGCTGTGCTCGATGTGCAGTACGGCCGTACCCCCGACGTGTACGGCTGGCTGCAGCGCGTCGTCTAGATTGGTGTGGTGACCTATTCCAACCCCGTGCAGCCGCGCGGCAACGCGTGGCTGGGCGCCGCCTTGGGCGTCGTGGCCGGACTGGTGATTCTGGGGCTGGCCTGGTTCGCCCTGGGCGGCCCCGCCTCGGCACAGCCCGTGCCGTCCCCCTCCGTGGCAGGGACGCCGACGCCGACGCGCTCCTCGGCAGCGGCCACCCCGACGGCGACCGCCAGCGCCACGCCCACGGGTTCCGCCAGCGCGGATGTCCCCGGCATCGTGCGGGAGTTGGCCGCCGGTAGCTGGGTGACGGTGCTGGACTCGCTGCCACAGCAGGGCACCACACCGCAGGCCGCCCTGGCCCGCGCCGCCGCCCTGAGTCGCGACGGCTTCACCGCTTCCCCAGTCGACACCAACGCCATCGCTGGCCTCAACCCTGGGTTCTACGCGATCGCGGTGACGGGTCTCGGCTCGCAGGCCGACGCCTACGCCGTCTGCGACCAGATGGGAGTGCCCCGCGGCGCCCGCTGCTATCCGCGGGAGATCCAAGGCGCACGGTGAGTGTGCACCGGCGGCACCTGCTGGTCGCAGGTGCGATGCTTCCGCTCGCCGTCTGGACGGCTCCGCCGGTCGGCGCGGCTCCGGCGCTCCCGGTCATCCGGCCGCGCAGCGCCTGGGCTAAGGGGCTGATGCCCACCGGCACCCTCATGGCGGAGACGGACGTCAGGTTCCTCCTCATCCACCACACTGAGACCCCCAACACCGACGCGCCGGACGACACCGCCCAGCGTCTGCGGAGCATCTTCTCGTTTCACACCGGACGCCAGCGCGGCTGGCCCGACGTGGCCTACAACTTCTTCGTCGACCGGCATGGGGTGATCTGGGAGGGTCGCCAGGGCAGCATCGCGGGACCGGTCCGGGGCGATGCCACCGGCGGCTCGCAGGGCTTTGCCGAACTGGCCTGCTTCGTAGGGGACTTCACCGCCGAGACTCCCACGGAAGAGGCGTTGACCTCCATGTCTGCACTGCTCGCCTGGCTGGCCGCCCGCAACGGCCTCGACCTGACGACGCCCGCGACGTTCGTCTCGCGCGGCTCGAATCGCTGGCGCGCGGGCGCCCAGGTCACCACCGACCAGATAGCCGGGCACCGAGACATGTCGCGAACCGCCTGTCCCGGCGACGCGTTGTACCCGCTGCTGGCCGCACGTCTCCAGCCCGCGGCGGTTCGCCTGCTGCACGGAACGTCGCCGGCGACGGCGAGTCCTGAAGCTGATGCCACGGCGTCGGCGCCCCCCGCGCCCAGCCCGACCCCGACGTCGCC
>RRZU010503178.1_pt1 | contig 57873 bp, 46 predicted proteins | sample 2165561 | NCBI WGS metagenome assembly RRZU01 (sample SAMN10456909, study PRJNA506462) | wastewater metagenome | isolation source: wastewater sludge | place: USA: Moscow, Idaho
ATTTCCTTTGCTTCTTTCAAAAGCGACTTGTTCTGACAGTTTTAAAAGTCTATTTTCCATCTCCATTTAAATCTCCTCCTCAAAAGGATATTTAATTCTGGATTTATGCTTTGTAAAAATCACTTATTGGGAGGACACGCAGAAGGAAAAGATATCCGCATTGGAGGAGGTGTTGAACATATACAATCTCTAAAAGCAACTCATGTTATTCTTAAAAAATAATCTGTTAATTAAAAAACAGGGGTTAAGGTCTTATTATTATTAACAACTCCAACTTTTTATATATTAAATTATAGAATATTCCTTTATAAGTTAAACACACTACTATGCTAGCAAATGAGGATTTATTGAATTTTTATCCGTTATTCTATTTGATTTCATGGCAAAAAGTTTGAAATTCAAAATAATAAATCATGATAAATAAAATTTTTGATATATTTATGATTTAATATGAATCAATATAAAAGCATAAATAATGCACAAATCACCAATAAATACATTAATTTATTATATACAAATGACTAATATTAATTTTTTTATTGAAATATTTATATTATAAATATATTGTATTCTATGAAATATGTAATATTTTATTACATATGATAAATATCATTTTTATTTATTCAATTTTTATTTTCAAAATATTTATTATAGAGGTTTATAGTGCCATTCATAATTCCCTCCCCTAAATTAAATAATTTTGCTTATTCTTTAAGTCTCTTTGATAAAAGTAATAAATTTAGCAGAGCTGCTAGAAATGATCCTAATGAAAAAAATGAAACTGTTTTTAAAAACAAAACAAGTGATGCTGAAGATTTTTTAAAAGATCCTTCCTTTTCTTTTGTAACATTATTTCTTAAATTTATATATGATGATTACATTGAATATGGAGATTTGAAATATTTTAATTCCTATTTTGAGAATAAAAAAAATAATAATTATATTTCTTATATGATTGATGTAAATAGTATTAAAACTTTAATTCTAGAAAGAAAATATCTTTCTGGTGAGAATTACAATAAAAATAAAGAAATATCTAACGCAATTAGTATTCTAAATAAATCATTTTTAAAGTTAGATGAAGAAGAATCAAAATATACTAATAATTCAGAAAAAATGAATGAAATTTATATCAAAAAAAATGAGATTAAACAGCAAAGACAAGATTTATTATATAAAAATAATGAAAATATATTAAAATTTGGAGAAAAATCTGAAGAAATACAAAATATTATTGCTAGACAATCTGAAAATGGGATTGATTCTGATTTAAAAACAAATACATATTTTATTAATGATAATGAATTTTATGGTTCTGAAACAAACGAATCCGTTATAGATTATTTATCCAGATATAGTCGCACTATTAGCGCTTCATTAAAAAGCAAAAATTTGGTTATAGATAGAAACTATTGTCACTTTCAAAAAAAATATAAATTTACAGATTTTTTAGAACAAGATATAACTTTACTGAAATCAAAAATGGATGGAAGTTATTTTTATTATATCCAAGAAATGTTTAAAGATAAAAACACCTACGGTGTATATATTTTCATTAGAAATCTTAAATTAAATATTATTTTTTACGATCAAAAAAGTGGGATATTTCATTACAATGATAATGAGATTACAAAATTTAAAGAATATTTTAATAGTATTATATCAAAATATGGAAATAACTATTGCTCTATTAGAGTAAGAATTAAAAATAAAATTAAAGACACTTTAAAAATAAAAAACTCCATAAATCTGGCGCAATTTACTGCAATAATGAATCATACTGCAAATACATTTATTAATAACACGAATAGCAAAAAATTTTCTTTTGTATACGGTGATCAAAAAGAAGAGAATGAATTTAGTAAAAATATTTTAAAAAACGATAAATCAAGTGTCAATAGATTAAATACCTTGATAGAAAAATATTTACAATATATTATAAGTGGAAAAGAAATAAATAAAAATTCTTTTATAATTCTATTTATAATAAATTATTTAACAATAGATACTGAATTAGCTTTTAAAAAAATATCTTCATTTGAACCACAAATGATAGGTAGAAATGAGGATCAAGAAGTACTCGTATTATTTAGCAGATACTATAAAAATACAAATAATTTACCCAAACCACTTACCTATAAAATATTCTACAAAATACTAAAAAAAATAAGCGAAGATATTTTAACTAATATTCCAAGAACTCCTTTTCATCAAAACTTAAACACTTTTGAAATAAATGAGTCTCACCATAATTTTATTAAAACTTACTTTAAAGTATTTAATAAAGATTATGCTACAACAATTAAAGATTGGTATCGCGGCGCATCAATATATAACGACAAATATATCTCAAAACATTTAAATGGTTCTTTTGTTCCAAATTTTACTTTAAATCAGGTTGGAAAAGATATTCATATTAAAGAAGATAAAGTACAAAATACATTTAGCATAGGGGCTTTAAGAAGTCATATTGAAATTGCAACAAATTGCCCTAATTCTAAATTTGTAGATTTTATGCTGGCTAGTTTTAATCAAAATAATATTGGTAGTATTGGACACCTTATTATCGGTCATTTTTTTGAAAATAAAGAACTCATAATAAATATTGAGCATCATTATACTTTTGCAAAATTAATTACAAATAACGTTTATGATATTATTCAAGTACTTAATTTTGATTTAGTTCAGGATTTTAATGCAAACAAAAAAATTAAATTTAAAAATCCTATAAATTTTGCTTATACTTTTACTGTTGAATTGAAAGATAATAATAGTACAAATATTAAAAATTTTAATCTCGGTTTTCTAAATCATACTAAGAATTGTCAGTACTCTAAAGATTTGAAAGAAGTTATTTTAGGGTTTATGAAAAATCCAGCAGGTGGAAGTAGTAATGGAAGTAATAATCTAAATTTAAATGTAATAATAGATTCTTAATTTATTTTGAATTTAAATTTAATACGAATTTTAATGATAAATAGATATGTAAAATGAATCCAAATAATATATAGGGAAATAAGAGTATTTGGATTATTTAAATGAAGCAAATCTAAAGCTGTAATCAGGTATATTCAAATCTATGCAGTTGTTTCCATATAAATCACACTTTGTTATGATTTTATTTGAATCTGGACTTATAAAATAAACACTATCAGGAGTCACTGATAATACTCTTTTATAATCTTCAAATGCAAATGGATAAAATATTACCTTAACAATTCTATCATTTTTAAATTGGTATAAAATAGGCCCTTGTGTATCATTGCTATGAGTTACTAAAAAACCATCTCCATTTTGATCGAAGGAAATTAAATCCGCATTTTCCCTAGAAAAGCCTGCAATAACATAACAATGATCCGCTGCTTTTGAGCATTTGAGGACTGACGAATAATAGTGCCGATAATTTTCGGCCGAAATAATGGTTTTATATAATGCATTTCCAGAAAAAGAAATGGGACCCCAACTTTCAAATTCTTCAAGAGGCTGTGATTTTATATTTTTCATGAAAGTATTATTTAAATAATAATCTACACTTCCATCTTGTGTTAAAATAAAACCACTACCTTTACTTTGGAACGACATATCAGCTATTGGAGAGTATGTTGAATTAGGTTTTATGATTGTTACTGTATTTTTATCAACACTCCATTTTTCTAAGTAATATTTATATGTTTTTCTATCTATTTTTGAAATGTAATAATAATCACCAGTAAATAAAATCATATTAGAATTGGAAAATTGATTTATTTGTTTTATAAATTTATCATTTTCATAAAGATTTAATTTTCCATCGTAGGTCAAAATAATACCTTTAGAAGCATAAGCAAAAAAATAAAATTGAATGCTTATTATCAACATTACAATAAACCTTAGAATGATCTTAAAGGTCATAAAATACTCCTTAAAAAAATTTTCTTAACGTAAAGTTCAATAAAATATTATGAAAGTTCTTAATAAATACCATATTTATTCGAAATAAATTGGAATTCTTTTGATTTCTTGAAATCTATCATTGCCTTATTAACAAAATAAATAAAATTTTTTTCACTATTTTTTGACGCTGCTTTAGATTTATTAAATTTCATAAAAAATTTGCCACAATTAAAGAAATTTATAGTCTTAAGAATATTCAACATTTTTAATGTTAATTTATCAGAAGCACATCATCTATGAGATCCATTCAATCTAATTTTTTTAATATCAATACTGTTTTTTATGATAGGATTTGGTTTAACAGGAAATGGGCTTCAATAAAATAAAATTGGCTAGAGCAACCTTATGTAGCATAGAGCTTCTTCATATTCTCAAAAAGGGGAATCCAAATTTAAAAGTCATTTGACCATTTGAGATCAATTTAGATCCATCTCTGAATTATTGCTTCCAAAGGGAAGTATCATTAGATTAACGTAACATTAATAACTTTACTTCTTATATTTTGCGAAAGTAACATATTTAATTCTAAATAACTATCAACTCTCATTGATAAGTCTTCTAATATTGCCCTATTTTAATTCAACTGTTTACTTATCTCCATCAAGAGATCCCATAAATAATGTTACTTTTTTATAATATCACATATAACCATATAATTTTATAAATAATAAAAAAATAAATATCAAATTTTTTAAAATATTTATTGACATATTGCATTTACGATGTATTTTTCATGAACTTGCTAAGTATAATTTGCAAGTTATTTAATCAAATTATAGTAGAATATTAATTAAATTATCATATTCTGTTTTTCTTTCAAAAATTGATGGTTAACAAAAAATATTTATATAATACCCTGATTATTTGGAGCACCTTATGAAATTTAAAAAAATTTCAGTTTTATTGATAACAATTCTTTTAGCAATCATTGGAATCTTGATATTTAAAAATAATAAGACAAGTAACATAACATATCAACAAAATGATATTAGTAGTACTAATAAAGGACAATTGACAAAACAAAGAATAATTACTCAGAGTTCAAATCAAAATCAAGAAAAAAACAAACAAAATATATTGATCAAACCAATCTACAATGAAAAAAGTTTTAAAAATCTTTTAAAAAATTATACACATCAAAAAATACCAAATACAAATAACTGGTATTTTGTATCTAACGTTTTAGCAATAGATAAAAACTATTTAAAAAACAAAGAAATACAGATTCTTTGGGAAGATAATAATTTTTATTATATATCAAATAGCTCTAATGAAGTTCAAAATTCTTTTGAACAATTTAATCCAAATTATTCCTTAGTTGCATTTGAAAAAAATAATTCAATAATAGGAATTATAAATGGTTATTTTTTTATAGAACTCAATAACAATATTACTGATCATAAATATTTTGAAAATCATTATAATGTAAATATTATTTCATCATATCAAAATGAAAAAATTATAATTGCAAGAGCAAAGAAAAATACTAATATCATTAATACATTTAGCAATTTGAAATCAAATACATCAATTAAAAGTTTAAACATTGAGGTTATAACTGAATTTCCAAAATTGGAATAACTATTTATTAGGAGTTTTAAATATGGGTACATATAAAAAAATACCATACTTTTTATCAACAGTATTACTTACAGCTGGTTGTGGAGATAATAATTCTAAAAATTCAATTTCAATTTCAAATTCAAAACCACAAGAGTCTTTGAGTAATAATTTATTTCATCAACAATGGTATTTAAAAAATATTGGGCAAGAATTATTTGGAACTGAAGTAGCTAAAGAAAATTTTGATATTAATCTTACTATACCAAATTCTTATACAGGTAGTAATGTTAAAGTGCTTGTTGCTGATAGTGGAGTTGATTTTAATCACCCAAATTTGAATAAAAGTATTCTAAATAATAGTTCAATTGATTTTACAGTTTCTTCACCATTGCCATTTGAAAATATAAATCCTAAATTAACAATAGGAATAAACTCTGAAGATACTGAAGAAGATCATGGTACAAATGTAGCTGGAATTATTGGAGCTAATCCACTAGATAATAAATTTACAGGAATAGCCCCTAGAGTGCAAATAGCTTCAGCAAATGTAGTTAGTAAATTTATAAATAAAAGTACACTATCAATTGTAGATAAAAGATTAAAAATATATAATCATGCAGAAAATAAAGAAATAAATATTATAAATGAAAGTTATGGATCTAAATCAGAAAATTTTTTTAATGATGCAAATAAAATAATTAATAAAAATATTAATGATACAATTAAAAATAATTACAGAATTGAAAATAAAAAAGGTTTTATTATTGTGAAGTCTGCTGGTAATTATTCCTGTGACTCTGAAGAAGCCTTATTTAATGAGACTAAAGAAGAAATTATATACGATTACATTAATAATTCTAAATTATTAACCGATAGCGAAAAACTATATTTTAAATCTTTGCGTCCAAATTTGTCACAAACAAATTTAATTAGTAGTAATCCTTATACAATAACAGTAGCAAATGCGACTGCACACGGAATTATTAATAAATCGTCTAGTATTGGCGCAAATATTTGGATAACTGCCTTTGGTGGCGGGAACCATAGTGCCCAAAAACATGATAATTTAATGTCAGCATATCCAAATATTCCAATTAATAATATTTTATTAGATTGGAAAAATAAATATTTACCTAATATTTTTTCAACAAGAATTCATAATACGAATGAAAGTATAGATTCAAGTTTAAAATATGCTGATTTGCGAGAAGAAGAAAAAAAGTATTATACAACTGGTTTTTCAGGCACATCAGCAGCGGCTCCAATGGTAACTGGAGTTATAGCTTTAATGTTACAAGCAAATCCTAATTTAACTTTAAGAGATGTAAAGTATATTTTAGCGAAAACAGCAAATTCTGATATCGTGAAAAATTTTGAACCAAAACCATATTGTATTAAAATTCTTCAAAGAATAGGTGGTTTTAATGATAATTTTAATACTCTTTGGGATGAAGAACAATGGGTAAGCAATAAAGCAAATTTTAAATTTAATAATTATTACGGATTTGGATTGATCAATGCTGATAAAGCAATAGAAGAAGCGAAAAGCAGTGATTACCCTAAATTTAAAGGTAAAGCTTTTGAATTTGAGCATTTAATTAAGTTTGATAATTTACCTATTAAACCAAATACTTCTCTTACTAAATCATTTCATATCCCTAATAATTTGAAAATAGAATCTATTCAAGTTACACCTGCACTTTTGGCGTTTCAATCTGATGGATTAGGTATTAAAATTGAATCTCCATCAGGCACAAAAAATATATTATTGTATCCTGGGAATTCATTCATTTCAAAAGAAAATAATAAAATAAAAGCAAAAATCTATCCCGTGACAAATTATAGTGATTTAGAAAATAATAACGAGTATAATTTTTCTTACTTATCTAATGCTTTTTATCAAGAATCATCTGAAGGAGAATGGAAAATTACTATTTTTAACAGCAGTAAAGACGTTTATGAAACTGAATTAGCAGATTTACTAGATATAAAATTAAGAGGTTTAAAAATAAAAATAATTGGAGAGAATCAATAACAATTTTTGATAATTAATATGATGAACTTCATCTTATTTTTTTTGTTCTCATACTATATTTCAAAATATCTCACCCAAGCTTCATTTTTTTATCACCAAGCTATTTATTTGCTACCTTATTTGGCATGGAGCATCATCAAATTCTCCAAAGAAGGCAATATAAATTTAGGCATGAGTCAATTCACTGTCTTAAAAAAGTGACAAATTCTCTGTTTTTAGCGAAAGTAATATAATCTGCTTGATCGCATAATAATCTAAAAAAATGAGTATGCACTCTCATTTTATATATAAAGGAATACTAGTATGAAATATTTAAATGAAAAAAAATTATTTAAAGCTATATTATTAGCAATATCATCATATTTTATTTTACCTGTTTTTGCTAAATCAGCAGATCAAGAGTTTATGCCAAATGATGGAGCCTATGTTCAAATTGATCTCTCTGAAAAGCAAAATAATACTGCTGAAATTGAGATAAAAATACCTTCAATAATGGCTTATGGATTTGATGGAAAGGCAAAAAGCCCAGAAGAAGAAAAAACAAAAAAATCGGTAGAGACTTATTTAAAGAAAAATTTTCAAAATATCATTGTTTTTGATAAAAGTTTAGAATGCAATTTTAAGTTTAAAAAATTTGAAGATGACATCATAAATAATAAAGTTTCTTCAAAATATAAACTTACTTGTAAATCAGATTTAATAAATAAAAAAGTGAATTTTGATTTTTCTAAGGTATTCAAAGATGTTCGTAAAATAAATTATGAAATAGAAGGGAAACAGGAAATCAAAAAATCAATTCCTCTAAATAAGGGCAGCATTATAATTAAATAATTATTGTAAAATAAAGTTTAATCAAAAGTAAATAAACAAGTATTACTGCTATCAAGAACCTTTGCTAAAGAATAACATCTAAATAATCGTTTAAATTAAATTTGTTATTTTTTTATCTTTATAAAAAAATATTAGTTGAAAATAAATGAAAAATGTATAAAAAGATACTTGTAGATAAATTTTCGTTAATTTGTCTACCGCTTCTTAATCTTTTTCTAATAGCTTGTAATAAAACATAAAAACTAGAGGTACGTCATGATATTTCGTAAAAAAGTATCTTTCAAATTATTTTTATTTCCTTTTTTTCTTTCTAGCATTGTTCAAGCAGAAAATACAAATCATAAAATAGGAGCTTTTTGTATATTTCAAGATAATCCATCCCAAGGGGAATGGGCAAAAGATGCAAATGGAAACATTATAGAGATTAATGTTAATTTTGTTCAAAACATAAAATGCGCTGATCGTGAATTTGAAGAAAATAAACTATATACCGATTTTTATACTGTGGAAATCAGTTCTCTAAATATACTTATAGACTCATGCAAAAATTTAAAAAAAAGTTTATTAAAAAATAATTCATCAAGAAAATGGATAGAAAATCAAAACATTAACTTTAATAAATTAGAAAATTATTTATCTCCTCAAGCTAGAAAAATACCTCAAACTAATGAAGCAAATACTAACTATACTTTATATCCATTTGCGATTCAAAATCAGGTTTACAAAAATGATTTTTTGCTTTTATCAACTTACTACAACTGTAAATAAATATAAAATAAATGAATTTATTTATACCTTAATTTATAATCCTTGTTAAAATAAAGTGGAAAGAAAAAATTAATATACAAAACTGAAAAGATAAATAAACAACACCAAACTAACCTAATTTTGAAAATAAAAACTTCCAAATAAGATAAAACTTACACGCTATGAATTATTGAAATTTGAACCGATATGGACCCTGAAAAAATTCTTGATAGAAGAATTCCTAATAATAATTGAATCATTAAAATTCCTACAATTTTTCTATGCCCCACTTCCGGTGCGAAATTGGTATCTAATGGAACAAAATCTTGTGATATAGAATCATCCCCGAGTCTAACTATATTCGTTCTTTAGTCCAAATTATGATATACAAAAATTTGTTTTAAAATTTTATGTTTCTTTTGAAAACCAATTGTAAGTTCTAAAGGAGTGACGTCATGTCTATTTTATTTGAGCCCATAAAATTAGGTGATTTATCATTAAAAAATAGAGTTGTTTTAGCCCCTTTAACAAGATCACGAGCAAGTTATCAACGAATTCCGAACGAACTTATGAAAACATATTATAGTCTTAGATCCTCTTTTGGTATGATTATAACCGAAGCGACTTCTGTAGAGTTATTAGGTGTTGGTTATCCCAGAACACCAGGAATTTGGAATGAAAAGCAAATTCATGCTTGGAGGCATATAACAGATGAAGTCCATGAAAAGGGAGGAACGATTGTCATGCAGCTTTGGCATGTAGGCCGTGTATCCGATCCATTATATACAAATGGTCAAACTCCAATTGGGCCAAGCGCCATTGCTGCTAAACAAAGAATTTCTCATATTCGACCTGAAAAATTTTATGAAACACCTAGAGAAGTTTCTTTAACAGAAATAAATCAGCTGGTTCTTATTTATAAAAAGGGTGCAGAAAATGCAAAAAAAGCAGGATTTGACGGTGTAGAACTTCATGGCGCTAATGGGTATCTCTTAGATCAATTTTTGCAAAGCAAATCAAATTTAAGAAAAGATAAATATGGTGGGTCTATCGAAAATAGAGCTCGATTTCCACTCGAAGTTGTCGACGCTGTGATTGATACGTGGGGATCTGGTCGTGTTGGTTATCATATTGCTCCTCGAGGAGACGCTCTTGATATGGGTGATCAAAATCCCCTTGAAACTTTTAGTTACCTTGTATCTGAATTATCAAAACGAGACTTAGCTTTTATTTGTGCACGTGAGTATGAATCCAAAGACAGTATAAGTCCTCAACTTCGAAAAATTTTTAAAGGAAAATTTATTGTAAATGAAGGATTTACTAAAGAAACAGCTGAAATGGCAATAAAAAATGGAAATGCAGATGCGGTTGCCTTTGGAAAACTCTCCATTCCTAATCCAAATTTAGTAGAAAAATTTATTAAAAATGAAAAATTAAATGCTCCGCAGGCAAAAGACTTTTATAATGAACATAAATATTTATTTGATTTAGCAGAGACAATTCCAAAAACAGGTTATTATGAAACAGATAAATACGGTTACACCGAGATCCATTCTTAAATATTAAGAAAGTTTATATTTAACAAACACATATAGTAATATTTTATCAAAATAAAAATACCATCAAGCTTAATTATTAAATTAACATTAAATTTTTCTATATAAAAAATATTTTAACTTTTATCAATAAATAAAATTAAGTTAAATTATTTTATAAAAAATAAAACGAATAAATTGAATATAAATTGATCATATATAAAAAATATGAAATAATTCAACAAGTAAAAAATTTAAAAATTTATTAGATATTTAAATTCAAAATTAAAGATTTAATTATCCTTATTGAATTAGGAGCGATCATATTTATGAAAAAAATATCATTTTCTGGATTTTATTCTTTTGTATTTATTTCATTTAGCTGTCATTCTATTTATGCTTCCGAAAGAAGTCCCAGTTGTTCTATAAAAGATATTAATGACATAAAAAATATTGCTTCAATCATAGCCAAAGACACGTTAGCTAGTGGAAAATGTGTTGCTTTTACGGAAAAAGAAAATAATGACCGTGTAAGCTATTATCAATATATATTTTCATTGCCTAACTCATTTTATTCCTGCAGATTAGCAAAATCTGCTTATATAGTTACAAATGATTCTACTGCTGTTTCTTCAGCGCCATTATTAAAATGTGTATCAGGAGAGCCATTAGCAGATAAAGAAAAATGGGATAATTATTTTAAGGAATACAATAAGTATGTGGTAAAAACGAATGAAATAAAAAATAATTGGAAAAATTTATTACAAATTTCTCTTAGCCCTTTACCAAAATTTAATGAAAGTGATCATTTTAAAGCTGCAATTTATACAACATATAATTATACTAAAAATACAACTGGAAAATTACCTACTGGGGTTGAAGTTTGGTTTACTCAAGTTGATGAAATGGTAAGTGCATGTAATAAAATATCAAATAGAAAAAATCTTTCAAAGGAGCAATTATCTTTAAGATTTAGTCAATTACTAGGATTACCACCAGATGCTCCAAGTGATCCTCAACATACCTTTGCTTTTATTTCTATTCCTAATTCACAAGTATCGGGTAATGTTGAATATAGAAAAGATAATAATGCTTTTAATGGACTTAAAGGGCCAGGAATATTTAGACCATGCGCATCAATTGACTATAATACAGAAGATAATATTTGTAGTCCAATAGATAATATTCCATTAAATGAAACAAAATTAAAAGATGAAATACAAAAAGATGACAAAATTTCAAGCAATGAATTGCTTGAAAAAGATTTATCTAAATGGGCGGCTTATCAATTTTATAAAAGATTTGATAATAAAGATGGCTGGCCTCAATATCCTTGGACAGGTAGAGGTTATACCTATGACTGGAATTCAGATAGAAGAGATCACTATGGACTATCTGAATATGTAATGTCACAAAATACAGAATATTTTGTATATAATACGAAGTCAATTGAAGAATTTATAAAAGATTGTCGAGATCTTTAAAAGAATTTAAATCAAAAATATTCTTTATTTAATTTATATTTTATTATTATAATATTCTTTTTGAAGTTGTTTTGTTGTTTTAGTCCGACCATCATGACTCCATCCAGGTACATACACAAAATATAGAAATTTATTTTTTATTCCTTTTGCTTTGTTTATATCTTGAAACATTATTTTAAAAGCTTCAAAATTTAATTTAAATACATTATCTGTCTTAATATCATGCAAAACACCGTATTCTACTTTTTCTTTTTCTCTTTCAAATGTTTTAAATAAAATATCCCATATAATAAATATTCCTCCATAATTTTTATCAAGATATTGTATATTTTTTGCATGATGAACTCTATGATGACTTGCTGTGTTAAAAATATTTTCTAATAAATAAATTCTTCCTGTATATTTTGTATGCAACCAAAATTGATAAGTAAAATTAATTGCCATTTGGAAAAATATATCTTCTAATTTAAAACCCAATAAGAAAAGAGGAATATAAAATAACCCTTGAGGGACATAATCTAAAAAAGATGCTCTTAAAAAGACTGTCAAATTATATTGTTTTGAAGAATGATGAACTTCGTGTATACACCATAAAAATCGACTGACATGAGAAATTCTATGAAACCAATAATAACAAAAATCATCTGTAAAAATAAGAATTAAAAATGCCCACCAATATAATTTTTCACCTTTAATTAAAGCACTCCAAGCACCAGGCATTTCAAAAAAAGCATATTTTGAAAATATTTCATATAAAAATATTGTTAAAGATGTAGCTAAAATAACTGGAAATATAAGATAAAACAGACCGGTTCCTATATTAAAATATGAATCATATTTTTCATAGTCATTTAAATTTTTCTTATATGAAATTAAATATTCAATAAATATAGCTAAAAAAAACAAGGCATAAGAACAAATGCTAAAAGCATTTAGATATTTTTCTACCATAGAAATACTCCTTTAATTAAATAAGGAAATTTATTTATTTTTTAAAATAATATTAAGATTTTGAGTTTAATATTTCCTTACTTTATTATTAATATATTGTCAATATATAAAATTATTTATATCTGAAATTTTTTTATTTAAATTTCATTTTTTTAAGTTACAATTCCAAAATCTCATTTCTGTTTCTTTTATATTTATTTATAAATTTTACAATTGGAAGGCTAAATATAATGGAAGAAAATAATAAATCAAAATTTAGAGATATAAAAAAAAGAAAAATAAATAAAGTCTGCGATAAACTAAATAATAAATGGGTAAAATCTGAAGACATTATAAATATTTTAGAAAATGTTATCGAACCATTTGATAGAGTATGTATAGAAGGGAACAATCAAAAACAAGCTGTTTTTTTATCCAAATCTTTAAATAAAGTAAATCCTAAATTAGTTCATGATATTCATATACTTCAATCAACACTTATCCTTCCCGAACATATTGAAGTATTTGAAAATGGAATTGCAAACAAAATTGATTTTTCATATGCATCTATATTTGGTAAAAAACTTGCGCAATTATGCCAAGAAGGAAAATTAAAAATTGAAGGAATGCATACTTTTTTAGAATTATATGCAAGATATTTTTTGGATTTGACTCCCAATGTTTGTTTAGTTATAGCAGAAAAGGCGGATAAAGAAGGAAATTTATATACAGGTGCAAACACAGAAGATACACCAACCATAATTGAAGCAACATCTTTTAAAGATGGCATTGTCATTGTGGAGGTAAATGAAGTCGTGGATAAACTTCCTCGTGTAGATATTCCCTCTGATTGGGTCGATATTTTAGTCAAAAGCCCCTTAAATACAACAATACATCCCTTATTCACTAGGGATCCAGCAAAAATAAATGAGACAAAAATATTAATGGCAATGTTAGTCATAAAAGGAATTTATGCAAAATACGAAGTAAACAGATTAAATCATGGTGTAGGATATAGTACAAGCGCCATTGAGCTCTTATTACCAACATATGCCACGGATTTAGGGCTTAAAAATAAAATTTGTGAATATATGATGATAAATCCTGTTCCTACTTTAATTCCCGCTATTGAGTGCGGGTTTGTAAAAAAAATTGTTTCTCCAGGCGGAGAAGCGGGAATGAATCTTTATGTTAAATCTCGACCTGACGTATTTTTTACAGGTGGAGATGGTACTTTAAGGTCTAATCGTTGTATTGCACAATTAGTTGGACTTTACGGCATTGATCTCTTTGCTGGTGCAACTTTACAAATAGATATTTATGGAAATAGTTCTACGGCTACATTGAATAGATTAACAGGATTTGGAGGTGCTCCTAATATTGGGGGAAATTCTAGCGGACGTAGACATATTTCTAATACATGGAAAAAAGCGGGTTTAGAATTTCAAAAAAATGAAAATGAAATTTTTAAAGGTAAAAAACTTGTTCTACAAATTGTTGAAACTTTTCAACCTTCAGGAGAACCCTCTTTTGTAGAAAAACTTGAGGCTTTTGAAGTTCAAAAAAAGTTTCAAATGGAATTGCCATTAATTATGATATATGCAGAAGACGTAACACACATCATTACAGAAGAAGGGATTGTTAACTTACTTTTGTGCAGAAATCTTGAAGATCGTGAGCAGGCAATAAGAGGAATTGCAGGCCACACCCCAGTTGGTTTAAAAAGAGATTTAAATAAAATAAATGAATTAAGAGAAAGAAAAATAATAATATATCCTGAAGATATTGGAATTGACAAAAAAGATGCCAATAGAGAATTGCTTGCAGCAAAATCTATACAAGACTTAGTAGAATATTCACAAGGCTTATATTTACCTCCTAAGAAGTTTATTGACTAAATGAATATACAGAGATTATTTAAAATGCTAAAATTATTTATGTAATACCACTTAATTTAGGATAATTTAGTTTGTTTTTTTTAAGAATTTTATTCATTTTAAATTTTTATCCTTTTCTTTGTTATGCAAAGAAATTGCCTTTTCATATTTGTACTGATGACTTCAGACTGGAACTAGATAAAAAAGATAAATCAGAAAGTTTAAATATCGATATTTTAAAAATGGCAATCCAAAGCTTAAAAAGCAAAATAGATATTGAATTAAATTTAGAACATATGCCTTTAAGCCTATGTTTTAAATTATTAAAAAAAGGGAAAATGGATGCCTCTCTGAATCTCTCTTACAATGAGGAACGCGCCTCTTATTTAGATTACCCCCCCCCCCAGGATCTGGTCCAAATGAAGCAGCAACATGTTCCTCTCAATTTAAAGTAGCATGATCTGGTTATGATGTTATTACAATGAAATCTAATTTATTTGAATATAATGCAAAACAAGAAAGTCTCCCACTTCCTGTGCGATCCGCAAGAGGATACTCTGTAACAAAAGACTTAGAAAAAATATTTCATGATAAATTAGAGACTAGCAAAACTGATAAAGTAAACATATTAAAATTAATTCGAGAAAATGAGGGTTCTGTGATTGCTCACTTTTCTTTTCCTGTGAATATCAATAAATTTAAAAAAATGTCTTACAAAATTAAAATACACAAAAAATATTTTACAATAAGATCTTATTATATTCCATTTTCTAAAAAATCAAATTTTCCAGAAACTGAAAAAAAATTATTTTGGGAAGAAATTGCTAAAATAGTAAATGATAAAGAAATTATAGATAAAATAATATCTTCTTATTCTATATTTTAGATTATAAAACTTATTTTACCATCTTTTCTTGTGTTTCTGGATGGCTATCGTAACATTTTTCTACATCTTCTCTAGAAAAATGTTTCGCTTTGCATTTGGTACAAACATATTTAGCACCATCTCTTTTATATTTTTCACTTTTAATTTTTTCCTCTTTTGGATTCATATTCATAATTTGAGATCCTCCTTTAAAACGATATCGGAACTCCTATTTCTATCTTTATTCTTTCTGATATAAAAAATACTCTTTTTAATGAAAAAAGAGTATTTAATTTATTAATAATATAAATATGTTACATTATTAGGTCATGGATAAAAGAGGTTTTTATAACTTCATTGACAATTCTAATCCCACTCTTGTCGTATAGCGCGTTCTTCCTGCCCCAAAACCAATACTAAAATGAGGATTTTCATAACCAAAGCGACCTTCCCCACCACCATCAAAATCAGCTTGTTGTTTTTGATTGGTAACAATTCCAGATAATCCACGAACCCCAATAAAAAAGCCTTGGTGTTTACCTGTGGTTAAATAAGCTCCAGCTAAAGCATACCCTGTATTAATTGAATAAACATCATCATTAACCATTTGGTTGGCATTTAATCCCAATTCATATTTAAAATTATCATGTGGATGAATTTGAATTCCAGTTAATAATCCATAAGAAAAATAAGGTGCAATTTTATCTTTCATAAAGATATCACGAGCCACCCTTGAACCAATAAAGAACTGAATATCCGATACTTCTTTTTTTGCTTCAACAGGTACTTCTACTTGAACATAAACTTTCTTTTCAACAATTTTTTCGAATGGTTTTTCAATTTCAATCGTTCTAATTTCAGGATTTAATTTATTACTTGTTAAAATTAAAATATGAACTTTTTTTCCTAACACATGGTTTCTTCCCATGGAAAGCTCTTCTGTAATTGCTGTTTTAAAACGATCAGGTTGTGTACTTAAAAAAGCACGAGCTGAATCTAGCCTTTTTTGTGCTAAAATTTCATTGTTTTTTACATTCCCAATTTGATTGGCAGAAGAAATAACATAAATTAATTTTATCACTTCATTTTCTGGAATTTTTTGAATACATTTTTCCAAAGTTTCTTTATGCTGAATATTGTATTTACCTAAAGCAAATTCTACTTCACATTTGTATTTTTTATTAACATCTTTATTTTTTGAATAGGCATTAAAACAAAAAAAGGATATTAATATCGTAATAATTCTAAATTTCATTTCAAATTAACTTTCTTTATTATTGATTTTTAATTTTTCAAAACAGTATTTATTTAAATGATTCGTATTTGTCTTTCCATATATACATAAATCGAATTCACTATAATCAGAATTAGGTTGTGAGTAATATTTTGTATATTTAATAATATACTTATCACTTGAATCCGTACTTATAAATCTATTAGTTCTTTGCTGATCTAACTGTGTAAATGAAACTCTTAATAATTTACTTTCAGAACTTAATTTTGGATTATCTGAAAAATGAATATCTATTGGATGCTTTAAAGCTTCTGAAAGGGTAATCATACTACTTCTAGGACTTTTTAAGATAACAGTCGAATAATCATTATTTGCATAATTTATTCTATATCCAGCACTTTCTGAAACACCACCAATATGACCATGTATTCTTAAAGAAACAAAATCAATAATTGGGTAATTATTTTTTGACTTAAGATTTATGATTAAAGCTTTATTAGCATAATCAGGTTCATCATTAATAACACCTTTTAGACATTGAGTTAAATAAACTTCGGAACTTTTATTATATCCTCTTTCTGAAATTGTTTTAAAGTTTATTGCATTATTAGGAAATACTCGTGAAGTTGTGCTAACTAATTGATCACCACAAGCTTCAGTATTGTCTAATTTATCTATTTCTTTGTATAATTTTAGCTCTGCCGTTAAATTAATTATTTGATTTTCTTTATCTTTAATTAATTCTTCTTTACCAGTTCCTGATTTCTCTTTTTCTTGAGTTAATCTTTCGATTTCTTTATCTTTATCATTTTTTTCTCGAGTTAATCTTTCGATTTCTTTGTCTTTATCAATTCCTAATTGCTCTTTTTCTTGAGTCAATCTTTCGATTTCTTTATCTTTATCATTCTTTTCTCGAGTTAATCTTTCGATTTCTTTATCTTTATCATTCTTTTCTCGAGTTAATCTTTCGATTTCTTTATCTTTATCAATTCCTAATTGCTCTTTTTCTTGATTTAATCTTACGATATCTTTATCTTTTTCATTTTTTTCTTGAGTTAATTTTTCGATTTCTTTATCTTTATCATTTTTTTCTTGAGTTAATTTTTCGATCTCGCCTTCATGTTCTTGATTTAATTTATTGTTCTTGTCTACATGTTCTTGATTTAATTTTTTGATCTCGCCTGAATGTACTTGATTTAATCTTTCAACCTCAGCTGGATGTACTTGATTTAATTTATTGATAACGCCTGCATGTTCTTGTTTTAATTTTTGGATTTCATCAGCTTTATCTTGAATTAATTTATTGATATCTCCTGCATGTTCTTGTTTTAATTTTTGGATTTCTTTTTCATTTTCACTTCTTAATTTGTTAATTTCAATTTCCAATAATACAATTTTCTCTGTTAATTCTTTAATAGTTTGATTTATCGTTTTTTGTTTATTTTCATCTGTAACCGTAATGATTTTAACTTCAGGTTTATCCGTTTTTCTTTGATTATCCACGGCATTACCACAACTAAATAAAATAGGAGAAACTAAAAACAGCGAACTAGTACTATACTGAAAAAATCTCATATAAACCCTTTATTTTTTCGAGAACAAGCGTGCACTTATTTTGTGCATTTTATTGAATTTTTAGTATTTTAAATTAAATTATAAATCAATATAAAATTACAAAATAATTAAAATTTCATGAATATAATTAAATTTATTTAGTATTTTCAATGGTATTTATTTTTATGTTATACCTTAACAAGGATAGTGGGAATAAAATTATTAACTTATACTCTACTTAATTAGAACAATATCTAATAAAATTTAATTATTTTGGGACCTGTTGAGTACAAATCTTTACGTTTCACCATTAGGTAGATCTTTAAGGTCTCAAGAATTTAGCTAAGGTTCACAAAGGATTGAAACGAATTCCACTCAGAAAACCCCAACTTCACTTAAAAATGAAAACGTGCAAGGCAATCCTATTTTCTTACTTTAATCCCAAATTTTATAAAGATTTAAATCTATTGTTTTTAAAAAGTTTTCATCATGGGAAATTAGAATTAAGGTTCCTTTAAATTCATTTAAGTGATGGCTCAAAATTTCCATACTTTCGATATCTAAATTGTTTGTTGGTTCATCTAAAATAAAAACGTCCGGAGATTGATTCATAGCCAAGATACAAGCCAATGTCGCTCTTAGTTTTTCTCCGCCACTTAAAATAGAAACCATTTTAAATACTTGATCTTTATAAAATAAAAAGCGGCCTGCTTTTATTCGAATTTCATGCTCTTCCAAATTTTTAGAAGCAAAATTTTTAAAATTTTCTAAAATATGCAGATCTTTGTTTAATAACAAACATTCTTGATCCAAATAGGCAATATTTTTTGTAGCACAATAAACTTCACCTATTGATGGTTCTAATTTGTTCAATATCATTTTAATGAGAGATGATTTCCCTGTCCCATTATTTCCCTGGATTAAAACACGAGAACTTCCAAAAAAATCAATATTTACATTATTTTTCCATAAATAATGAGCAGAATCTTCAAATTTGTGATTTAAATCTGATAAAGAAATCATGATTTTTTTATCAGGTAATTTAACAGGATTTATATCAATATTGATTTTATTATTTTTTCGAAGCTTTTCTTTTATTAAATTTTTTTCTTCTATTAATTTATTTGTCTTTTCAAAATGACATAAGCTTAATTTTCCTTGAGTTTTATCAGAAACTTCTTTTTTTGAACCTATTTCAAGAGCAGACATTCCTTCTTTAAAAGCCCTTTTATGAGATCTACTTGAATTGCGAAATAAATTTTCTTGTATTTTTAATTCTTTTTGTTTTTGTTTTGATAATCTCTCATTCAAATTTGTTAATTTATTTAATTTAGATGATTCTTCTATTTTCATTTGTTCTAAATAAAAATCATAATTTCCTGAGTAATATTTTAAGCCTAAATTTGAAATTTCAATTATAGCATCCATTTTATTAAGGAGATTTTTATCATGACTTACAATAATAAAGATTGAATTTGATAAGTTTAAAAAATCATAGAAATATCTTTTAAGTTCTAAATCGAGATTATTTGTTGGTTCATCAAAAATAATGATATCTGATTTTTCAAGTATTATTTTTGTAAATAAAATACTCATCATTTCACCACCACTGAGAGTATTTCCAATGCGTTCTAAAGATAAATTATTTTTAATTAATTTTGATAAAATTAGTTTTATTTCATTTTCTAAATTCCAATCATTTGATATTATCTGAAGATCTTCAATAGAAGCCAATCCTAACTCCGCTCGTTTTAAAGCTTCTAATTTTTTATCTACATTCAAAATTTTTGATATGGAATAATCAGAATATTCATGGATATTTTGAGGAAAATATGAAATTTTACCGTTTCGAATGATTTCTCCTTCTGTTGGCTTTAATTCACCTATAATTATTTTTAATAATGTACTTTTACCAAGGCCGTTCTTACCTATAATTCAAATTTTTCCACTTGATATATTAACATTGAAATTTTTAAATAATAAGCTTCCATCTGGCAAATGATATGCCAAATTTTGTACGGATAATAGAAATGACAATTTATCATTCTCCAATAAATATTTGATTTTAATTGTTTTATTTTTTATAGAAATGAGATTAGTTAGACATGGCACCCTTAGCGTAGATTAAAAACGAACAAATAACCATAACAAAAATAAAAAAACAAGGCAAGAGTTATTTTAAATTTTTAATTAAATTGAGAAAGTAACGCTTTCTCCGAAAAATCATATTTTTTTAATTGTGGATTTAAATATTTTGAATATTTTTTAAAATTTATCTTTTTCCAGTTTGCTTTATTTCCAATAGAATTTATATATTTTGAAATATTTTCTTGATCAATTGGTGCTGTCCAAGAGGTTATTTTAAAACCAAGATCAGATGTAAATTGAATTCCATGAAAATAATCATAAAGTAAAATAGCGATCCAACCTCCATCCATAAAGTGACCACCCATTGTCACATACATTTTTTTGTTTTTTACAGATTGAATAGCTTCTTTTGTCCAATCAACGCCACCGATAATACTTTTAAATTTTATAGATTCAAATGAATTTACAACACCAAGAGCCATCTCATCATTTGCAACCCAAATTCCTCTCGATTTTGGATAAAGCCGATGGAGTTCTTTTATTTTATCTGATGCTTCTTCTCTTTTCCAATTAGCATAAGCAATTTCATCTAAGATAACTTTACCATTAGATTCATTTATAAATTTAATCAAACCTTTTACTCTTTCAATTGAAGCCTGATCTGCTATTGTACCGCCTATTCCTAATAAATGAATTTTTCCATCAGGACTAAATCCTGTTTCTTTAGTTATTATTTTTGCAAGTTCATAACCAGATACTTCATCTTTAGGTAACATTTCACCAATTAAATATTTAAATCGAATGTTATTATTTGCCTCATCTGTTTCAAAATCAAATCCTGAATTATATATAAAAAAAGGAATTTTATTTTCTTCTAATAACTGTGACATTCTTATAAGCTGATTTTTAAAATTCATTAAAATAACAACATTATATTTTTTTTCACTTACAGCTAATTTTAATTCATCATTTAAAAATTTTAAATCATCATTAGCATAAATGGCTTTTAATTCAATATTTAAACTTTCGCAAGAAAGTCTCATAAAATCTACAACCATCGAGAAAAATGGGTCGTTTTGATCTCCAGCTGTTACAACAGCTAATTTCATTTTTTGACTTGCAAATAAATTGAAAGAAATAATCATATTTATTAAATGAATGATAAAAAATATTTTCATTATGATCTCATCTTTGTATTTCAGATTGCTTTCTCTCAAACAAAACTTTTATTTTTAAAAGAAATGAATAAGTTAACATTCTTATTTTAAAAGTTACTCTATCCAGAAATCCTATCATTTGTATTTTACTGGATTCTTTCATTTCATTTGGAAAATGCACAAATGTATTAACATTTCCTATATCGTCATATTTTTCAAGATTTGATTTAAAAATAACATCTTTAAAATATGAAATTCTACTAAATGCCGTTTCTGTTATTAATAAATATTCATTTTTATTTATTTTATTTTTTGATAAGCGATGAAGAGTGATAACATCCATACCTGATAATTCTTGAAATTGATTAATTTGATAAATCAATATTTTTCCAGAATGAACAATAAGCTTTAACTTAAGGCTATCAACATTAGAACAACAAGGACATTCACAACTTTTTACTGAGTTAAGGGTTAATTTTTTATTATTAAAAGCTTCAAAAAAAAGGAAAAGTTTATTGCTTACATATTTTTGATCAAATGTTAAATCTATGGGCATATAAAAAAAGATAGCATCACCTTCAATTTTTGATACTTTAATAGGATCTTCAATTTGATCAAGTAATATTTTAAGGAGTTCTGAAATGATAAATTGCCCGTGAGTCCATGAAAAAGAGTGTTTTTTTACAAATTGTGTATACCCACTAATATCCGCAAAAAATAGAAGAGCTTCTTTTTCATTAGATAAGTTTTGATTTTCAGTAGCACACATATTATTTCTTCTTTTATTTTAATCACTTTTTTAATTTAAACTTATTAAAATCATAAACTTAATTTGCAAAATTGATCAAGAAGAAATAGTCAAATTTCAGAAAAATACAATCAAAATTCCGACTTCAAATTTACTTTATTGAAAAATATCTATGAGATAAAATAAAAATAACATAATTTCTAATTTGGTGAATAAAATGGCTAAAGTTGTAATTATACTTGATGATACAGAAGAAATTCATCTTGTAACAAAAAAAGTATTAGAATCTTTAGAACTAAAAGTGATATGTTGTTATAATGCCGATGATCTTGTGACCCAAATATTGGCAAATATTCACGATCTTGCTCTTGTACTGCTAGACATTTATATGCCAGATAAAAACGGTTTTACTGTGATGCAGCAAGTCAAAGATCGTTTTCAAAAAAGAAAATTCAAAATTGTGTTTTTCACCTCTATAAAAGAGAAAAAGTATATATTACAAGGCATGAGCTTAAAAGCGGATGGCTATATTATAAAGCCATTTAAAGTTGATGAGTTCAAAGAAAAAATTCAACAACTCTTGAAGCCAACACCGCTTTTTTAAAGGATATTTTATAAAACTAAAAATCTAAGTTTACACCTTTTTCAATACGTGGCTCTGAACCATCATAATGAATTACTTTACTTTCTGACTCTATAATAGTGGCAATATTTACAGGTCTATTCCATATTTTATAAATATTTTTTAAAGTTTCTACAGCCCAATCAATTTTTAAATCTTTTCCTTGATGTTTATGGCGCAATAATAGTTCGCCTCTGTTACGATAGTTTCCATCGACGACATCAATAATAGGTTGTCCAAAATTGGTCATAGAATCTAAAAGATCTCTTTTGATTGTCTTAAAATCTCTATCATGAATGATTGCTTGACCTGAACGTCTGTCTTGCACCCAAGTAAACAATTTTGCATCTTCGCAAAAATCTTCATCTAAAAATTCATCTAAAAAAGTAATGTCATTGTGAAATTTTCGAATTTCAAAAAGTTTTTCCATTCCTTTGTTTGAATTTTTGTTCCAATTTCTTCTCACTTGGGGATCATCACAAAGGGTATATTCTAAACCAAATTGGCCATTATTCCATCTTTTTTCAATATGCCGCATTAATTCTACCCCTAATTTATAAGGATTTAATCTTTGCCCTGACATTTGAACTACTCCTGCATAGTGATCGCAGTAGTCAATTACTTCAGAATCTTTTAAAACCAATTGCGTTAAAATTTTGGAATGCCAATAAACCGCCCAGCCTTCGTTCATGATTTTCGTTTGCCCTTGAGGAGCAAAATAATAGGCTTCTTCTCTTACAATAGAAAGAACATCTCTTTGCCATGAATTTAAAGGAGCATAATCTAATAAAAATTTTAAAATATCTCGAACAGAACTTTCTGGAAATTTTTTTTCTTTCTCTTTTTCTTGAATTACCTTAGCCTGTTGTTCCTTTACATAGCTATCTGGATTTATATATCCCTCCATATAACCACGCAAAGAAGGAAGTTTCGGTACAGGTAATTTATCTGGAGATATTAAACTCTCATCATAATTATCTTTGTCTTTTGGTTTATATTCACGACGAATATGTGGTCCATGTTGATCAATTAAGTTTTCTAATGATAAACAAATATCAATAAACCCTTCCACTTCATCATGCCCTACTTCTTCAATATAGCGGCGCACTCGGCTGCCATGATTCGCCATTTCGTCAAGCATTTTTCTATTTGTATGCGAAAAACAATAATTATTTTTGAAAAAATCACAATGACCATAAACGTGAGCAATCACTGTTTTTTGATCTACAAGTGAGTTACTTCTTAGTAAATAAGCGTAACAAGGATCATTATTAATAACCATTTCATAAATGAGTGACAATCCATATTCATAGCTCTTTGCAATACGCTCATATTCCATACCAAAACGCCAATGAGGGTAACGCGTTGGAAAACCACCATAAGCAGCAATTTCACTCATTTGCTGATAATCAACCATTTCAAAAATGGTCGGAAAAAAATCCAAACCTAAATTTCGAGCATGGCTTTCAATTTCAGTTACGATATCTCTTAATTCAGGTGTTAATTCGCTAGTAAGACGAGGATCCATAACCATAATTACTTCCCCTTTCCTAGAAAAGCACGTAAGGCATTCATAATCCCATCTCTGTCTTTTATTTGATGAATGATTACTTTTTCATTTTGTTCGCCGTAATGTTTTTCCAAGTCTTTTAAAAATTGCCCGCTTCCGTAACGGCTCTCAACTTGTCCATATGAAAATAAATTACTTGCGGGAAGTAAAGTATTATCAAGTAAATTCATACATTCATTCGTATCATTTCCACTCCAATTATCTCCATCTGAAAAATGAAATAAATAAATATTCCACTCCGCTGTAGGATAATTATCTAAAATAATTTTCTCACAAAGTTTATAGGCACTACTGATTAAGGTACCACCCGATTCTTTTGTATGATAAAATGTATGTTCATCAACTTCTCTAGCAATAGCATCATGAATAATAAAACGTGTATCTAAATTATCGTAATTGTGTTTCAGCCAAGCATTTAACCAAAATGAAGTCAAACGGACAATTTCTTTTTGTTCATCACCCATTGATCCAGAAACATCCATCATATAAATAATAGCAGCACTGGCTTCTGGCTTTTCTTCAATTCGAAAACTACGGTATCGTTTATCTTCTTTAATAGGAATCACAATTGGTTTTTCGTCCGAATAATCACCAATACTAATTTGTCTTTTTAATGCTTCTTTATAAGTACGCTTAAAGTTACGAAGGCTTTCGGGCCCATTTCTTAAAACACCTTGGTACTTATATTTTTTTTGAGTGATATTTTTTTTGCCTTTGTCTTCAATGCGTGGAAGCCCTAATTCTTCTCCCAATATTCCTGCTAGCTCATCAAGGCTTACATCCACTTCCATACTATGTTCACCAGGATTTTGGCCGGCTTCTCCTTCTCCTGGTTGCGGTTGTCCCTGATTCACTGCATCTCCGGGATCACCTTCACCTTGTCCAACTCCACGTTGCTGATTTCCTCCGAATTCGAATCGAGGAAGATCAATTCGTGGAAGTGGAATGGAAACTTGTTTGTTCCCTTGCCTTCCAATGAGTTCACCAGAAGAAATAAACCGTTTTAAATTGTCTTTTATTTTTCCTCTTACTATTTTTCTGAAGCGGTTGACATCGGTTTCCATTTTCATTTTTGATGAACCCTTCCTTTTCAGGAGAAACGTTGCAAAAAACTTATGAATTAAAAAGAAATCATATCAATAAAATTGTTTAAATTAATTTAGATTTCTTTTTACATCGCCGCGAGCAAAAATACTTGCAACAAAGTGGAGCGCATCTGTTGAACAAATATCGCAATATCCATAATTTTTAATAAGACGATTTTTTACAACATCAATTTTTGCTTGTGTTTCTTTATCAACTACATTGCTAACTAAACTTGTTAACTTAATTGTATCTTTTTGATCTTCAAAAAGTTTAAGTTCAAGAGCTTTATGAAGTCTTTCATTTGTCTTGTAATCAAATATTTTACCTTCAAGAGCAAGTGCACCAATATAATTCATAATTTCACGACGGAAATCATCTTTGCGACTTTCTGGGATATCTATTTTTTCTTCAATGCTGCGCATGAGTCTTTCATCTGGTTCTTCGCTCATTCCTGTGTACTTATTTCTTACTCTTTCTTTTTGAGTGTATGCCTTCACATTATCAATATAATTTCCACATAGTTTTGCAATGGCTTCTTCGTCTGCTGAAATGGCTCTTTGAACTTCATTTTTAACAATATCTTCATATTCTTGTTTAACTACAGCAAGTAATTCACGATATCTTTTTTTCGTTTCTTCATCACGAATTAAGCTATGATTTTTTAAACCACCTTCTAATTCATTTAAAACAATAAAAGGATTTATACATCCATTCCCACGATCTTCTACCAAAGAGTTTGATAATTTATCTTGAATATAACGAGGAGAAATACCATCAAGACCTTCGCGTAAAGCATCTTTACGAAGCTCTTTAATATTATCTTCTGTATAGCCAGAAAGAGTTTTTCCATCATATAATTTCATTTTTTGCATAACAGTTAAGTTTGCTTTTTTAGGCTCTTCTAAACGTGTTAAAATACCCCACATAGCAGCGGTTTCAATCGTATGTGGTGCAATATGAATATGAGGAACGGTTTCTGGATTAAAATCTTTGCGATAAATTTTAACTTCTTCTTTTAATTTTGTTATGTAAGGAACATCAATTTTGACCGTTCTATCGCGTAAAGCTTCCATAAATTCGTTATTTTGTAATTTACGATACTCTGGTTCATTTGTATGACCAATAATAACTTCATCAATATCTGTTTGAGCAAACTTTTTCGGTTTGATTTTATGTTCTTGGGAAGCTCCCAATAAATCATAAAGAAACGCAACATCAAGTTTTAACATTTCCACAAATTCAACGATACCTCTGTTGGCAATATTAAATTCACCATCAAAGTTAAAAGCGCGAGGGTCGGAATCGGAACCATATTCTGCTATTTTACGGTAATTTAAATCACCTGTTAATTCTGTTGAATCCTGATTTTTTTCGTCTTTAGGTTGAAATGTGCCAATACCAACGCGATCTTTTTCAGACAATAATAATCTTTTTACATTAATATGATTTTTCGTTAATTTTTCCCAGTCCCCATTATATTGTCTCATTAAATCATTATAAACATAGCGACAAGCTGGACAAAGACTACCTTCAATATGAATGCGATCTTGAAAGTGTTTTCCTTTATTTAATAAACTTAACACTTTTGGACGAGCTTCTTCAGGAATTAAATGCAATGGATCTTCATGAATTGGGCATGGCATGACATCTTCCATTTTTAATTTGTCATGTAAATTTGTCCACTCATAAGTATACAATGCACCTTCCGGTTGATGTGAATACCACTCAACTCCTTTTTTTAAAACTCTTGCAATTGTTGACTTCGCACTTCCAACAGGACCATGCAATAATAAAACTCTTTTTTCAGGTCCATAACGTAACGAAGCTGCTTTGAAAAAATTAACTAATTTTGAAATGTGAACATCAAGGCCAAATACAGCATCTTTTCCATTATTTAATGGGTCATCGAAAAATTTATAATGCACTAACTTTTTTTTATGTTCTACATATTCGTAAGAACCGTAATGCATAATAATATCATAAATTCTTTGAAAAGCAGTACGACATAGTTTGGGATTTTTTTCAGCCATTGCTAGGTAATCAGAATAACTCCCAGACCAATTTAACTCATTAAATAGAGATGGGCTATAAACTTCTTTCACTAGCTCAAAAACTTTTTCAGTATGCAGTTGCATGAGACCTCCAATGCATGAGGGAATTTATACAAATAAGATTATCTCAAAAAAAAGTTGCTCGCAAACTAAAGTAGAAATGATTTTTATTGATACAAAGAACTGATCAATGTTGCTCTTGTTTCTTGAATTTTAAGGCGGTTAATTTCTCCATTAGTTAACTTTTCACCACTAGCTTCCGTAAACGGTTTATCTAATATAAAAAATTTTTTTAATGTTACGTTTCTTGGTAAAGATTCATTCACACGATTGACAATGGATTGTACATGTTCCTTTATTTTATCTGGTGCTGCTCGATAATCCGCTAGTGCATTGTGATTTAAAACAATTAAAGCTGAAAGATATGGCATTTTATCACCAATGACGCAGGCATCAGAAATAATATCATCTTCTTTTAAGAGTTGTTCAAGTCTTACAGGAGAAACTACAGTTCCTCCTAAGGTTACAAATAAATGCCTTTTCCTTCCTGTAATAATAAATCCAAATGGAGTCATTTGTGCTACATCACCTGTTTCTTCCCATTTTCCTGCATTTTCAAATGTTGGAAAAGATAAACGGTATTCCAATGTAGAATGTGCACCCAATCTAAAATTAACGTGAGGTAACGGAGTTCCAATTACTTTAAAGTGTGCAGCATGAAATAAATTACTAGATAACATTCCTGCAGCATGTGTTGTTCCGTAAGATTCCAAAACGGGAATTCCAAGTTTTTCAAGATTTCTAACATAAGCTTCTTGAGCCGGCGCTAATCCATGAACAACAAATCGTAAGTCTTCCACGGCTTCTTTTAAAAAGGTTTGCCCAGAAATAAGTCGCGATGTTTTTCTAAGTGATCTTTTTAAAATATCAAAAACTCCTTCTGGAATTTTCATAGCACGACTTGAAGCGAGTAAATTTTGTACTTTATCTATTTTTTCACTTAACTGGAATCTAGGATTGTGTGACGAACGTTTTGCAACATGTTCAACAAAGGAACAAAGCTGTTCTAATTCAAATGAACTTCCAAATATATAACTGGGTCTTAAAATTCGTAAATTTGTTTCCCAATCTGTACTTGGATTTGGAAAACCAATAATTCCATTTTTTAGCATAGCGCAATAACGACTTAAATGGGCAAATGGGTTACTTGGCATCATAAGTTCCATGCTTTTCCAAAAAATTTGTTTTGGAAATTCTGCATGAATGATAAAATTTTGTGCTGTTAAAACCAAGGAATCGGGCATTAATATTTCTGGTTTTTGAAAACCGTCATGACCAAAGGAAACAAAAGAAAATCTTCCTGGTTTTATTTTTCGCCAAGGAGAATCTTCGGGAATAACAACGGAATTTATTTTATTTTGATCTTTTAAATCATTTAAATTATTTTCATCATATAAGTCTGACGTGGTCGTTAAAGGTGTATGAATTGTTTTATATTCTCTATAAAGTGTTAACAACTCAGGTTCAGGATGTTTATCTTGTGGCATCCAAGCTGCTGATGAAATATTTAAAACAGGGACAGAAAAACCATCTAGTTGATAAGTTAATTCATCTATGTCAGAAGCAATTGCAACACCTTTAAAATAATTTAAGCACCATTTTAAATCACTTTTAGACATTTGAGAAGGTGCACACATAACATCAAAACCAGCAAGAACAGCACCCATCATGGCTACAAATGAATTGTATGTATTTCTTCCAATTAAAATGATACTTTGTCCATATTGACGTTGAGAAATAGGAAGTAAATTTGTCCAATATTCGGTGGCTCTTCCTAAATGAGAACAAAAATCTCGGCCAGAAAGTTGATGCCAAGCACCATTACAATAAGTCCGAATTGTTACGTAATTTATTTTGGCAGATTGCTTAAGTAACAAATCAAAAAAGGACTCAGCGCCTTTAAAAAGTTGTTTATTTACAGAATCAGCTGGAGCAGCAACAGAATCATGATCATTCATAAAAGAAATCCATTCTAATTCATTTCAAACCACAGCAAGCCTTGATTGATGAGGTTTGAGAAGAATAATATTTTTTTTGATATCAAAATATTTTCTTTGAGATCTTACTTGAATTGCTAAATCAATCTCAGGAAAATATCCTGTTAAACTGTTTCCATAAGTACACCCAGTATCGATACCAACGCAAATGGGTCTACCTGAAGGTAACGTTTTGCGAAATAATCCTTGTTTTGCATCATGGCCAAAAACAATAAGAGCAGGACCATTATGCAATTCATGCCAACGAAAACGCTCCTTTTCAGAACTTGTTGCTGATTTTTGTGTATTTGAAGAATTTAAAGATTGATTTAAAATTTCTGAACGATATCCAGCAGGAACAACTAAAAGCTTTTTTTCATTTCCTTTTAAATCCCATTTTACGTAACGAGCTGTTAATAACATTCTTTCTGTTGTACCAAGCAAACCTTTTGTGGCATCTAATCCAGCATGAACAATGATAAGCGGATATTCAGTTTCCCATTCGCTTCTTTTTAATTGGGTAACAACAGTAGTTACGTAAGCGTGAGGTAACGAACAAAGAAGATCAAAAATAGCTCTTTTGTGATAGCGAATTAAATGAAGAGTTTGTTTTGTATGTTCTGCTAAAGAATGAAAACTACGTTTTTGCGCTTGCTGAATTGTGGACCACAAAGCCCAATCATGATTTCCTTTTATGCATAAGGCAGAGTGTTCCTGAATGACTTCATAAACCCCGACTGGATCGGGGCCTTTTGTAAACAAATCGCCAACTAACATTAATTGAAACTTTGGAATATGTTTTTTTGCGGTTTCAATAAGTTCAACAAGCTCACGCGCACAACCGTGCACATCACCTACAATAAAAAGTGGTAGTCTATCTGTTGATGGAGCCAGACTTTTTATAATTAAGTTATTTGAACTATCCTGCAAATCTCATACTCCCAAATTAAATGAATTTAAAATTCATTTTAATCCACTCCATTAGGTAGATTGTAGGCATATGCTAAAGAACTTTCAATACAATGTTGAATTTAAAAAATTCACTATTTGCTACTTTTACGGACAAATTCTTTAACTATGATGTTTCTCAAAATCTCACTTGTTCCGCCCCCAATTTCAATGAGTTTGGCATCTCTCATGAGACGTTCCACTGGAAATTCTCGGATATATCCATAACCTCCAAGTACCTGAATAGCATCTAAGGCAACTTTTGTCGCCATTTCAGAGGCAAAGACTTTTGCTGCTGCCGCTTCTTGATTTGCTCTTCTGCCCTCTTCGATTACTTGAGCTGCTTCATAAATAAACGAACGTGCCGCACGATAGCCAATATACATATTTGCTATTTTCTCACTAATAGCTTGAAAGTTGATAATATTTTCAGAAAATTGTTGACGCTCTTGAGCATACTTTAAGGAGTGGTCTAAACAAGCTCGAGCGATACCTAACGACATGGCACCAAGTCCAACTCTTTCAATATCCAAGTTTTTCATCATATGTTTAACAGAAGTACCTTCTTCTCCAACACGATTTTCAATTGGAACGATACAATCTTTAAAAACAAGCTCTCCCGTAGGGCTTGCTCTCATTCCCATTTTGGAAAGTTTTTTTCCTACAGAAAACCCAGGAAAACCTCTTTCTACTATAAAAGTAGAAAGTGACATACGATCTTCACCGGTTCGAGCATAAACTAAAAAAACGTCCCCAACAGGACCATTTGTAATAAACATTTTAGATCCGTTTAAAACATAATGATCGTCTTTTCTGACCGCTTTTGTTTGTAAACCAATGGCATCGGAACCCGCTCCTGGCTCTGTCATTGCCATTCCGCCGACCATTTCTCCCGAAATACAGCTTGGCAAATAACGAACGAGTTGTTCTGGTGAGGCATTTTGAGCAAGGTTATGAACAAATAATAAAGAATGGGCTAGATAACTTAAACAAGTTCCTGGACAAGCGTAACTTAATTCTTCCATCACAGCCACAACGGAAACGGCGCCTAATTTTGCACCACCAAATTCTTCTGGACAGGTTAATCCCAAAATACCAAGTTCACCAAGTCGTCGAAAAATGCCAGGAGCGAGTCTTTCTTCACGATCTAATTCATCTGCGTAAGGAGCGAGTTCTTTTGCAGCAAAAGCCCTTACTGTTTGAATGACTTCTCGAATCTCTTGAGCGTTACTATGATAGCTTGTCATAATACTGTTTCCTTCAAAATAAATAACCGTTCACGAGCTGAATTGGTGGTTTTGTACTAGCCATTCTTAACAAATTTTACTTAAATTCATAAATACTACTTTATTAAAGTTACCATAGCCATGATATCTAAGCCTGATAAAATTTGCCCCTGCTCCACAAAAACCTTTGTTACTTTGCCATTTCCCGCTGCTTTTACTTCTAGTTGCATTTTCATAGATTCTACAATGAAGAGAACTTGTCCTTGTAAAACATCCTGTCCCTCATTAATAAGAACCTCAAATACTTTACCTGCCATAGGAGCACGAACTTCGCCACTCTCAGATGAATTTTTATTATGAGTTCCCGCTTCATAAAAGGGGCATTTTAGCTTTAAATATTCTCCAAATAGATGAACATGAATTTCTTGCTGAGATAATCTAGAAGCATAAAATGGTATTCTAATCTCATTTTGAAAAGAAGAACAGTTTAAATTATAATTATATTTTTCTGAAAAGAATATATTTTGATCATTTAAATTTTTAAATGTTCTCATGATCGATTCCCCAGATACATAAAATTTATTTTTTTGGGAACTTTTCATAATTTCAAAATCATCAAACTCTTGGAAATCAATATTTGGTGTTACGCGGGATAAAAATTTATTTTGTTTATTAAAAATAGAGTTAATTTTAGAAAATTGAGTTTCACCTTCTAATAATAAAGTTATTTTTTCTCTGAATTTATTAGAATTAAAAATATTTATTAAATTTTGTGAAACTATATTTTTATTTAAATCATCAATATTTTTAGCTATCCAATTTGTAGATTCTTCTCCTAGAAGAAAGTCTTGATGTCTAACAATAGATTGCAAAAATGGAATATTTGTAGTGCATCCTAAAATAACAAAATCTTCCAAAGCGGAAGACATTTTTTTTATTGCCAAAGCACGATTGGGAGCAGAAACAATCAGTTTTGCTATCATGGAATCAAAATTAGAATTAACGCGCGCGCCCTCAACGACACCAGAATCTACGCGAATACCTTCGCCACTAGGCTCTTTGTAAAAAAGAATTTTACCTGGAGTGGGAAGGAAATCATGGCGAGGATCTTCTGCTAATATACGCGCTTCTAACGAAACACATTGAGGCTCGAGTAAATGAAACTCATTTGAATTTGGAAAAGGAATGGGCCAATTTCCTTCTGCGAGATCAAATTGAGCATGAACAAGATCAATTCCATAAGCATTTTCAGTAACAGGATGTTCTACTTGAAGCCTGGTATTCATTTCTAAAAAATAAAAATGCCCCGCATCATCCATTAAAAACTCTAATGTCCCAGCGCCTCTATATTTTGTATACTTAACCAACTCTAATGAGGCTCTCCCCATTTTTTCTCTTTGGATTGTTGTTATTTGTGAAGAAGGAGCTTCTTCAATTACTTTTTGATGACGTCTCTGCAAAGAACATTCTCTTTCCCCAAAAAAGACCCCACCTCCTTTGCCATCACCAAAAACTTGAATTTCAATATGTCTTGGCGCAGTAAGATAACGTTCCACAAAAACAGTGCCATCATTAAATGATGCTTTTGCTTCTTCTGATGCTCTTTTAATTGCATTCGGAAGTTCTGTTACGTTATCTACAATCCTCATTCCTCGACCGCCACCTCCTCCACTTGCTTTTACCAAAAATGGAGAAAATATTTTTCGTTTACTTAATTCTTTATCCCATTCTGAAGTTGGTATTTCTTTTAAATCATGAGAAAGTAAAGCATTTAAAGTAGGAACGGAACACTGATTTGCAACATGTTTAGCGGCTTCTTTACTTCCCATCATTTTCATATTTTCAGGTGTAGGTCCCACAAAAACAATTCCGGCTTTTTCTATCAATTCTGCAAATTCAGAATTTTCAGAAAGAAATCCATATCCAGGGTGAATAAAATGGGCGCCCCACTCTTTTGATTTTTGAACGATTTCATTTGAATTTAAAAAACTTGTGACCAATAAAACAAAATCCGCTTCTTTACAAACTAAAGAATCAGAATCTTCTTGAGTAGAAATGACAGCAACAAAGTAACCGCGTTGTTTTGCAGCTTTTAAAATACGCCTTGAAATTTCTCCTCTATTAGCAATAACTAGTTTTTTCATTTTGTTATTCCATTGCACCAGTAAGGGGAATTTTTTTCAAAAAAAGCAAGAATACCAGCTTTTCCTTCATCACTGGATCGTGCTTCTGCTATTTGTTTTACAGTAAAATCAAATTGAGATTTATTTGGAAATGGAGATGCATTTATAATAAGTTCTTTTGTTCTTCTTGCTGCATTTGGTCCTGCTAACAAAAAACTATTTATTAATGTATTTAATTCTGATTTTAAATTTTCATGATCTGTTATTTTATTCACTAAACCTGAAATAAGACATTCTTTACTCGTTAATTTTTTTCCATTTAATAAAAAAGAAGAGGCATGAGCTACTCCAATTTTTCTAATGATATATGGGCTAATAACACCAGGAACAATGCCTAATATAACCTCACTGGTCGCAAAAATAGCGTTTTCTTCTGCAAGCGTAAAATCGGAACAAGCAACCAAACCGAAACCTCCGCCAATGGCTGCTCCTTGAACAAGACTAATTACAGGACATGGAAAAGAAGCTAATTTATAAAACATTTGTCCTAAATTGCTCGCATCATCTTTATTTTGATCTAAATTTCTTAATGATTGATCTTTCATATAATTGAGATCAGCACCTGCGCAAAAAACCTTCCCTTCCCCTTCTAAAATAAGTAAACGCATTTCATTTGCATTTTCAATTTTACTTAATTCAGAAAGCATAGTAGAAATTTCTTTTATCATAGATTCATTAAAAGCATTTCTAATATCGGAACGGGTTAAAATAAGTTTTTTAACACCATGATCTAAACTTTCTACTCGAATACATTTTCCTGAATAATAAATATTATTCATAGAGCATTCCTTCTTACAAGTTCCCCTGCACATGCTTTATTTTCAGGGATAATAGTTGCAAGTAAAGTTTCTGGAATATCGACTTCACAGCGCAATAACGCTTGGCTAAATGTTTTTCCTTGGGCATCAATTTGTAAACTCATTGTACCCCCACCACCTAAAGATTCTTCTAATAAAAAATTAATTGCCCATAAATTTGGAACCAGATATCTGTGAACGTTACCTTTACAAAGACTATGAAACCAGTCATTCACTTTTTCAGAAGTAATATTTTCTCTTAACCAAACGTAACACTCTGGACTTCTTCCAATCAAACCAATATTAACGGTATCCCCTTTATCACCGCTGCGTGCATGTGCAATTTCCATAAGACATACTCTGATGGATCTTGAGGTAGACATTGTACTTATTAAACTTGGATTCCATGGATCAATTGGAGGATGATCGATTTCTGCTGTTCCTTTTGTGATAGGCCATTGCATTTGAACTTTTTCAAAAATGGTTTTAAAATTTTCTTCACCTTTTTTTTGTTCATAAACTCGGATATTAGGTAAAGAATATTCTTGTGGCATAAGTGCTGGCCAATAACTAACAACGTCAGAAATAGTAGGCGCACCACCTGTAACTGCAACTCCAGCAGGACCACTTAAAATCATACTAGGTAACAATTTTCTAAAAACATTTAGTTTGTCTTTATTGCTATCGCGAACTGTTAATTTAAGTAGTATTTCAATGGCATCATGTTTTTTAAGCATTCCTTTATGAGTGCTATCATCACCAACATATTCCGTATTTTTAAATTGAACTGTTGAAGAAAATCCTGCTTTTATTAATTCGCTTTCTAAACGAATCCAAAATACTTTAGCAAACATTTCTGCTTTTGCTCTAACATCAGGTCCTGAAATAATTAAAGTACCAGAACATTTACAACCATCCTCATATGCAATACTTACTTTTAAAAGATCGGTTGGTTTTCTTCCTATTATCCCCGAAACTTTTACTCTTTCCGCGGTACTTGGCGTTATCTGAATAGAAGAAAAATCGGCAATAACATCGGGAGTGATATAACTTTGAGGTGTTCCCATTTCATAAAGTAACTGTTCACGAACGGTTTGACAGCTAATGTAACCACCTGTATTAGGATGTTTTGTTACGTAAAAAGATCCATCTTCGTAACATTCTACAATGGGAAAACCAATATCAATAAAACTTGGTACTTTTTGCCAATCTGTGAAATTACCACCTGAAGCTTGTGCACCACATTCAATAATATGTCCCGCAACAATTCCATGCGCTAATTTATCATATTCATCTATTTTCCATTTAAATTCATACATCATGGCGCCAAGAGTAATTCCTGTATCGGTAACTCGCCCACATAAAACAATGTCAGGTTCATTTTTTAAAGCTTCTGCTACAGGCAATGCCCCAAAATAAGCGTTTGCACATAATACTTTGTCAGCATAATTTGCAAAATTTTCCCCTGTCTCCATGTTTTTAAAATCAACACCATTATTTCTTAAATTAGGAATTGCATTTAATATGTCATCACCATCAATAACAGCGACTTTTAAATTAAGATTTTTTTTTCTTGCAAGATTAAATAAAGCTTCGGCACAGGATCGTGGATTTACACCTCCCGCATTTGTGATGATCTTTATTTTACGTTTGAGACATTCTTCTATGATGGGATCTAATGCGGAAATAAAATCTCGAGCATAACCTGCTTGAGGATCTTTTGCTCTTTGTTTTTGCAGAATACTCATTGTTACTTCAGCTAAAAAATCTATAGAAATATAATCTAGTTTCATTTCTCCATAAATTTGTCTTCGTAATGCATAAGGATCATCACCCCAATAACCACCAGCATTTGCAATTCGAATAAACTCTTTTTTTGACATAAACAATTCTCCAAAAATGAAAAAATTTACATTCTAAAAATACCGGTATTGGTTTCTTCTATAGGAGTATTTAAAGTAACAGCTAAACTCGATGCAATGACAGCACGTGTATTACACATATCAATTACGCCATCGTCCCACAGCCGTGCTGATGCATAATAGGGATGACCTTCTTTTTCGTATTTTTGGCGTATAGGAGCGGCAATTTCTTCAACTTGTGAGTTTGTTAATTCTTTATTTTCGCGAGCAAGTTGATCTTTTTTTACGGTGACCATAACTTGAGAAGCTTGTTCACCTCCCATGACTGATATTCGACTTGATGGCCATGTCCATAAAAAACGTGGAGAATAAGCTCTGCCACACATCCCATAATTTCCCGCACCATAGGAGCCACCTAATAATAAAGTAATTTTTGGTACTTTAGCGGTCGCAACAGCATGAACCATTTTCGCACCGTCTTTTGCAATACCAGAGCGTTCATATTGAGATCCGACCATAAAACCAGTTATATTTTGTAAAAATACCAATGGAATTTTTTCTTTCGTACATAGCTCAATAAAATGCGTTACTTTAAGAGCGCTTTCACTAAATAACACTCCATTATTTGCAATAATACCGCATGGAATTCCTTCAATATTTGCAAAACCTGTAACAATTGTGGGAGCATATCTTTCTTTAAATTCAAAAAAACGGCTTCCATCTACTAGGCGAGCAATGACTTCTTTAATATCAATTTGTCTTCGCAAATCTTTAGGCCAAATTCCTAAAATTTCATCGGGATCATATAAAGGATTTTCAAAGGATTTTATTTTTAAATCTGCTTGTTTTCTATTTCCTAAATTTTCAATTATATTTTTTAAAATAAAAATAGCGTGAGAATCATTTTCTGCAAAATGATCCGCTACTCCACTCATCTCCGTATGAACTTTAGCACCACCTAAAAATTCTGCTGTGACATCTTCTCCTGTGGCTGCTTTCACAAGAGGAGGGCCGCCTAAAAATATAGTACCTGTTTTATTTACTATGATTGTTTGATCACTCATTGCTGGAACATAAGCACCGCCCGCTGTGCAAGAGCCCATGACAACAGCAATTTGCGGAATGCCTTTGGCACTCATCATAGCTTGGTTATAAAATATACGGCCAAAATGTTCTTTATCTGGAAAAACTTCGGCTTGCATGGGAAGAAAAGCTCCCCCGCTATCCACTAAATATATGCAGGGTAACTTATTTTCTAATGCAATTTCCTGTGCGCGAAGGTGTTTCTTTACCGTTAAAGGATAATATGTTCCACCTTTCACAGTGGCATCATTTCCAATGATCATAGACATTCTTCCAGAGACTTGAGCAATTCCTGCAACTACTCCCGCACTTGGAACATTATCTTCATAGACTTCATGCGCGGCAAGCATACCAACTTCAAGAAAAGGAGATCCAGGATCACAAATATTTTTAATTCGATCTCGAACAAACATTTTTGCTTGGCTTTGATGACGTTCTCTTGCTTTTTCTCCTCCGCCCAATCGTATCGACTCTTGTAATTTATTTAAATTTGCACAAATATCTTTATTGTGAATATAATTTTGTTTATAATCTTCTGATAATAATGAAATCTGGCTTTTAATAAAAGTCATTGTGTTTCCTTATTTATTTCTATAAGAAATTTACTTCTTGAGAATATTTTCGAAGTTAAGATACAATTGCTTTCATTTCTTGTACAGCTCTCTCTAATCCGACAAGCACAGCGTATGAGATAATGCTATGACCAATGTTAAGGTCACACATGCCTTCTATTTTAGCGATTCTTTTGGCATTACGATAATGTAACCCATGCCCCGAATGTACGATGAGATCAAACTTATGAGCTTGTTTTGTTGCTTTACAAATTCTCTCAAATTCTTCATCTGCTAAAGTTCCATCCTGTACCGCATAACGTCCTGTATGAAGTTCAACCATTTTTGCACCAATTTTCATTGATAGTTCAATATCCTCTAAATTCGGTTCAACAAATAAACTTACAGGGATTCCATAATCTTGCAAAATTTTTGTGGTATTTTTCAAAGAATCGTAACCTTGAGTTAAATTTAACCCACCTTCCGTTGTTCGTTCTTCTCTTTTTTCTGGAACAAGAGTTACCATATTTGGGCGAATAGATAATGCAAAATCTAACATTTCTTTTGTATTTCCAATTTCTAAGTTTAAAGGAATTTGGAGAACTTGCTTTAAAAGTTTTACATCTCTATCTTGTATATGTCTTCTATCTTCTCTTAAATGAACTGTAATTTGATCTGCCCCTGCATTTTGAACCAAAACAGCAGCATCAATAGGATCAGGATATTTCGTACCCCGTTGTTGGCGCAACGTCGCTACATGATCAATATTTACTCCTAGTGTAGCCATTAAAAGATTCCCCTTCCCATTTTGAAACGTTAAAAAAAACAGACTATAAATTATTACACTTAAAAAGGTTATTCATGCAAATTAGACAGCCCTAAAAACAAGCAAAATGTGCATTATTTATTTATATCAATAATTACAAAATCAACTTAATGTAACAGGCTATTTAAAAACAAATAGGAATATTTAAATTTATAAGATCAATATGATTTTAATTTTAATAAAATAAAACAAAGTTCAAAAAACAAACATTTATTTATTTTTTAAAATAGGATAAGTTACTGAAAGTAAAACAAAGTTTGCGATTCTCATTTTTTCGTTTATTTGATGTTAACCATTGTGATAGGGAAGTTCTCAAGGCATAAATAAGAGGGCCTTTGTTTGGTAAGGAAGTCTTTGCTATAAAACCAGACATTGGGGATTTTTTTATTTTCCTTTTTTATTTTTTATAATTGCACGCAAGGATCACATGAAACTGAAGTCTATCCATATCTCAGGTTTTAAAAGTTTTGCTGATAGAGTAAATATTCATTACCATGACGGAATCACAGGTGTGATAGGGCCAAATGGTTCGGGCAAATCAAACATTATCGATGCCGTCCGTTGGGTCATGGGTGAGCAAACGGCAAAAAGTTTAAGAGCAGATGATCCCACTGACATTATATTTTCTGGATCACAAGATAGAAAGCCATTAAGTCTAGCAGAAGTTACCTTAATTTTTTCAAATGATGGTTTGCATTGCCCTGCTGAATATATGCATCTACCTGAAATATCGATTGGCAGAAGAATCAATCGCGGCGGTGAACGAGAATATTTCATGAACCGGGAACCTTGTCGCTTAAAAGATATTGTTGATTTTCTTTTATCGATTGGTCTTGGGTCAAAAAGTTATGCCATTATTCAACAAGATAAAAGAGATCGAATTATTCAAGCCTCTCCCGAAGATTTAAGAGAAATTCTTGAAGAAACTGCAGGTATTACTGTATTTAAAGTGAGAAGAAAAGAAGCCGAAAAAAGACTGACTTCTACTAGTGAGCGTATAAAAAATCTAGCTGAAATAGAACAAGAATTAACTCGTCAAAAAGAATCTTTATCAGAACAAGTTGAAAAAGCTTCTTTAAAACTTTCTTATTCACAAGAATTAAAAGATAAAGAAATTGAATTAATTAAAAATCATGTTGGTTTTTACCGCAATATTGCATCTAAAATTAAAAAAGAAGTCGATAGCCGCTCTTCTGAAATTCAACAGTCTAGTTTGGAAGCAAACGAGTGGGAAGCGACAGCAAATGATCTCAAATCAACTCAACTCGAATTAACGCAACAAATCAAAGCCACAGAAAATCAACTCGATGATCAAAAAATTGCTTTGACAAAATATCAAGAACGTCGAGAAAACTATAAAAAAAGACATGAAGAACGAATTTTACAAAAAGATAAAATTAAAAAAGAACTTGCTGAAGAACAGTTCAATTTAAAAGGCGAAGAAGAAAAACAAAATCAGCTCATGCTTGAGGTTGATAAATTAGGTCTAAGTCTCCAAAAAATTGATTTAGAAAAAGAAGGTTTTCAAGAAAGACTCGAAGAATTAGATGAGTCCTTGCAAGTAGAAAGAATGCGTGGTGATGAAATTCGTTCCGAAATGAAAGCGATAGAATCTAGCAGAAACTCTCTACGTGCACGAAATGAATCTATGCTTGATACGATTTCTCGTTATAATCAACAAATTCAAAAAGTAACAGAAAACCATCTCACAAATTATGAATCCAGAGGGCAAATTGCCGCAGATAGAAAAGCAATTGCAGAAAATTTGAATAAGGTTTCATTAGGATTAGATGAAGTTGTTTCCAATAGAAATCAAATAGAAATTGAACTCGAAAAAATTAGAAAACATTTTGAGCAATCCAATATTGACAGAGAAAGTATCAAACAATCTCATTTAGAAATATCAAGTAAAGCATCTATTTTACAAAAATTAGTGGAATCCAATAGTGGCCTTTCAGATGGTACGTTAGCCTTAAAAGAAAAACTATCGAAACAAATATCAGGATTTTTATTTGATGCCGTTTCTTTACATAAAGAAGATGAAACCATACTTGAAAATTGTATGCCTCATTTATTTCAATCCGCTATTGTTGAAAATACCGATGATTTTATTGAAATTGTTGATAAAGTAGAAGAGCTCTCCATATCTAAAGTAACCTTATTTGTTAAAGATTTAATCACATCATTATCTCCAACAGAAGAAATAGAAAAAAATAATATTATTTCTTTAAACGGAATTCGTTGCGTTGGAGATCGTTTAGAAAACTGCAAATGGCAATCTGCTAAAAAAATATTCGACCGCATTTTTATATGCCAAGATGAATGGATATTGTTAAAAGCTAAAAAAATCTGTCAAAGTAGTCAGCATTTTATTTTTGTAACAGAAAGAGGAACCATTTCAAATGGAGCCTATGGCTTAAGTTGTGGTCAATTACAAGAAGGAGCTTCACAAGGTATTCTGCAACGTAGAAGAGAATATGCAGAAGTTTTAGAGCAAAAAGAAAAAATGCAAGAAAAACTTGCTAACATTGAAGGCCATCATTACAGCCTAACTGAAAAAAAGAAAAAAATTGAATCCAAAGTTTCAGAGCTTGCTTCTGTTCTTGAAAAAGAAAAAGTGGAATCTGTTAAGTTATCAAGTCAACTTGATAACTTTGATTTACAGTTGCGTCATATCGATGAAAATTTAGCAAGACTAGATGAAGACAAACAAAGACTTCAAGCAGAAATATTAGAAGCCAAAGAATCCTTTGCCAAAAATCAAGGACAAATAGAAAGATTAGACTCTGAATTTAATTCTTTGCAAAGAGATCTTGATGACTTTGAATCCGATTTTTCTGAAAAAAAGGAAACACGAGACGAAATTTTAACTCAATTGCAGAGCAAAAAATCGGAAAGAGCTGTTATTTTAGAAAGACAATCGAATAATCGTAAATATTATGAAGAAATGATTTTTCAAATAAAAAGAATGCAGCAAAAAGTCGAATCGTTTATTTCTCAAATTGATGAGCTGGAAACAAAAATTAATAACGGGGAAAATGAATTTGAGAGTTTAAATTTAGAGATCAATAATTTTCAAAAGCAAGTAAAAATATTTGAAGATAAACTCGAATTTTTAGTTCAAGAAGAATCTGAAAATTCGGAAGAGTTGAGAGTTTATGAAAGCAAATTAAAGTCACAAAAAGACTCTGCAGCTTCAAAACAAAAATTTATCAATGATAAATTATTAGAACTGGCACGTTATGAAACCATTATCGAAACAGCTTTAAAAGATGCTCAGGAAAAATACAATCTCGCTCCAAATGATATTCCATTTGATGCTCCGAATGATCAAGCTTTAAGAAATCAATTAGAAACAAGAATTAAAGAATTGCACGCAGCGATTCAAGAATTAGGTGCTGTAAATGAAAGAGCGTTGGAAGAATTTAAAGATGTTTCAGAACGGTTAGAATTTTTAACCACACAAAAAACAGATATTGAACGATCTATGCAAGAGCTTTATCTCTCTATCCAAGAAATCGAAGAAAATACAAAAGTTCGATTTAAAGAAATTTTTGATAAAGTAAATATTGAGTTTCAAAAAATCTTCCCCGTACTCTTCCCAAGCGGTTATGGTGAGTTACATATGCTGAATGATCAAGATCTTTTAAATACAGGTGTTGAAATTTTAGTTCGATTGCCGGGTAAAAAAATGCAAAATATGAGTTTATTTAGTGGTGGCGAAAAAGCACTTACCGCTATTTCTCTTATTTTTAGCTTACTGAAAACAACACCCGCCCCTTTTTGTTTTCTGGATGAAGTCGATGCTCCTCTTGATGAAGCAAACGTTGGTCGATTTAATGATGTCTTAGATGCTTTAAGTAACGAATTCCAATTTGTTGTCATTACACACAACCGAAGAACAATGGAAGTTTTAGATACTATATATGGTATTTCCATGAGTGAGCCCGGAGTTTCCAAATTGGTTTCTGTTGACTTAAGTGACGTTCCTACTCATTTGAGAAAGAAACAAAAAGCAGCAATAAGAACGGGAGCCAGTGTAAGTCTTTAATTTAAATAAAACAGCGTTAATTTAGTATTTTTATCATAAATCCAAATATTCAATAAGTTACTTTTATTGACAAGTAAATTTTAATAAATTAAACAAATCTTCTTGTGGCAAGTAGCAATCTAGACTTCTTCTCCACATAAAAAAAGGGTTTGCCAAAATACAAAATAACCAAAAAAAACGAAATATTTATTAAAGGAAAGTGATATATGTCTTTTTATAAAAAATCATATCTATTAAGCCTTGCTTTCGCGAGTCCATGTATCAGTCATGCCCAAACGGCAAATGAAAACGATTCGTCTAAACCAAAATTAGGTGAATTAACATTTTTTCAAGACGAAAATACTTTTTATAATGACGTTTCTTTATCATTTGCTAAAGAAACATATAAAGAAGAATATACAAGTGGAAGTACATATACAATTAGTTATAATGGAAATTATGAGAAAAATACAACTTCAATGACAGAATTTTTATCCTATTCCTTTAAAAAAAATCACGCTATTGGTTTAGAACTAAGTTATGGATCCGTAAATTATAAATATAGCTACAATCAAAGATATTATGATTTTTTTGATAAACAAGATAGGGATATTAATAGGACTAATTTAACAGCAAATAGCAGTGGACTTTATAATCCTATATTTTCTTATAAATTTAGACTTATCGAACAAATTAAAAATGACAAACCAGTCAATTTAGATCTTTTAGCTAAATTTTCCCCAAATTTATTACCAGCTAAAAATGTTTCTTATGATGAAAATAACAGCAAAAATGGAACGGTTGCTTCTGGAAATACTTCAATTATAGTAGGCGCTGTTTTAAGCCAAAAAATAGAATCCTTTAATTGGCTTGTAAATGCTAATTTATTTTACGTGGGAGAAACTAAAAAAACAGAAACAGATAATGATTCAACAAGTACGTCTGATCCTTTTATTGCATTTTCACTAGCTGGCAATGGCCAATATTATTTTAATTCGGTAATTGGTCTTGATTTTGGAATTGCTCATCAATTTACACCTGAAATAACAATTAAAAATGACAAAAGAACCAGTAAATATGTTTTTGAACCAAGAAATTTAACAAAAATATCTTTAGGTTTAAACGTAAATGCAATTGAAAATAAATTAAACTTATATACTGAATTAAATGCGTATGCTGGAAATGATTATAATGAAAAATATTATAATACAAACTATACCGTTAAAGAAACTCTAGGAAGAGAAATTATTGTAGGCGCTAAATTTATTTTTTAATTTTGAATATTATTTATCAACTTCTAAAAATTTATAATGCGATGAATATCATCGCATTTTATTCTCATTTCACTCTAGTTTTTTTCTGTAGTAGGGCATGAACTCTCCTGATTTTTAAATAACTTTCTTCTGAAATATTGTTTCATCATATCATACATCGTTTTATTATCCTCCATGTAGGCATTTTGTGAATTTTCATTTTTAGTTTTTTTAATTAAATATAAATAATTAGCATAATTGCTCGCAGCAGAATTTAATGAATAATATTGAAATAAATTTCTATCATCAGTCCAATCTAAATTTGCTAAATAAAGCGCAGAACCCAAATTGTTGCTTCTTAAAACATTGTTACCTTTATCAACAATTTTATAAACATCTTCCGAATTCCATTTATTTAAATCCCATTTAAATTCATCCCCTACATCTTTTTGAAGAGAACAATAAGCGTTTTTTGCCCAATCCCAACTAGAACCACCATTTTTTACTAAATTTGAATAATAGCAAGTATTTGGTTTCAAACCTGTATATCCGTAATTAGAAAAAAAGGTTTTATTATGAAGATTAAAGTAATTTATATATTCACCTGATTCTTTTTGTGAAAAGGAATAAGCAAAATAATCACTTTCTGGATATATAGTATAATTTGTTATTGGATTGTCCGAAGTCACTCTTTTCCTTCCAATAGCTGCAAAATCATTTAAAATATTTATTCCAACTGAAAACTGAATTAAGGGAGGAGAAATATTTTTCTTTATTTCTTTATAATTTTTAATTATTAATGCGGGTTTCTCTTTTAAATTTTGTAATTTTTTATCCGTTAAAGTTGTATAATAATAATTCGATAAACTCTTTTTAATGCCAACAACACTACTCTTTGAGTTTACTAAGGCGTGTTCATCATCAGATATTTTAGTAAATTTCCAAAATTGATCTTGTGAATTTAAATCGCAAATTCTCATTCTTGACATGAATTCAACTTCATGTCCTTTATAATTTATCGTAGTCAAACAATAATATTGATAATTTTTACCGTCATAAATTTCTGAAATAAGTTGCCCTAATTCCGAATATATCCAATCCTTTTTTACACTTTTATTATCGCAATTTTCTAAATAAACATAGTCTTTGTAAGTTGCTAAACAATAATTATTTACACCATGAGCCATCACAATAATTTTTGTTGCATTTTGAGAAAATATTTCATTTGGCATTTGTACTTTTTCATTCTCTTGATTTTTTGCAACTAAACAATTTGTATTGTGATCAGTTGACTCTCTTTTTTTTCTCATAAAATTTATCTGTGAAGAGTTAACTTGTGGTGCGGGAGGAACGACCAATTCACATTCAATTCTTCTATTTATCGAATTCACCTCTTGCGCATTGGGAACATTTCCGATCGGATAAATTCGCAAATGATTCGTCCTTGGTCTAGCAGCATAATTTGGATTATTTAGAGTTTCTCTTTCAACGTATCTATTTTCGGTAAAATCATACTCGTACCTTCTTGCCAATACGATACTCTCACGAGGAATGCGATCAAGAACAGCAAACTCATTTCCTTCAGTATAAAATCGATCTAAACTTATTAAATTTTGACGCTGCTGAGGGGTATTTGCAATATCATTTAAAGCTCTACTATATGAATCAACAACACTAATAAAATTATGTTGAGGAACAATTTGATAAACATACAATCGATTTGCCCAAATAGATCCGTGATCCAAAAATGGGGAAACTAAATCTCGTGTTAATTGAATGGCATAATCACTGCTTTCATAGGTGCTAATAAAAGCACTTGGATTTTGTCTTTGCGCACTTGCTACTTCAATTAAACTGTCAACTGGAGATAATAATCCCGAATATAAATGCTCGGATAAATCTCTCGATCTTTGAACTCTTCTTCCCCCACCCCTTTCAAATCCAGATTCAAAAATCACTTGAGGTGAGGTAACAGTCGCGCGATACACAAATTGCGGAATATACTCTTCTTCAGCATCATAATCATCTGAATCTATTTGATCCGGGTTTAATTCTTCTCTTGGAATGTTTATTTCAATAATTTTATTTTGTTTTCTCGCATAACAAAAATCACTAAAACTTATTGTTACTATATTTATTATTATAAAAGTGGCTAAATATTTAATTATATTTTTCCAATTTTTTTCCATGTTTTATTAACCTCAATTATTAATTTAATCATATTATATATATATAAATTATTTATTCTCTTGATTTCTTAGTTGCAGAAGAGTCAATTTTATAGATTCCACTAAAGTGATCATATAAAGAGGCAAAAGCAAAAAGAGTTGATTCATTTTTAATTTGAATTCCTAATTTTTCTTTCATTTTTTCGATAATAGAATATTTATCAGCATATATTGAAGCTGGAGAATTTAATGTAAAATTTTGCAAATAGGAAGTATCATCTGTCCAACCTTTTTCATTCGCTGTATAAGCATATGAATAATCGCTATTTTTACGCATGATATTTTTTCCATTATCAAATATTTCGTATTGAGTTCCTTTCCTTTCTTTTTGAAAAAACCATTGAAACTTTACTTCTAATTCATCTTGATTTGAACAATAATCATGTTTTATGTCTCCCTTTGAATTCCCCCCTTCTTCATCTAAAGTTGAATAATAACAAACTTGCGATCCTTTATTATCATTTCCATAATTTGAAAAAAGAGAGTGATTATGTGCATTATAAAAATTTCGATATTCTTCTAATTCTGAAATTTCATCGAAATAAGCTGTTCCTGTATATTTTGGATAAAGTGTTAATTTTTCAAATCTATATTTTTTATTAATCATATCATAATAATCATGTAAAATATAATGTTCACTCATTCTAAATGAAATAATACGTTTCTTTTCTTTCATAATAAAAGAAACTTCAAATTGAATTAATGGGAATGAAATATTTTCATTTATTTTATTATGACTTAAAATTAATAGATTATCATCTGTATGATTATCTTCTAAGTAGAGATAATAATTGCTCCCTAATTTAACATTTTTTCCGGATTGCGAAATCAAATTTATTTGAGAAAGGTTATTTTCTATAAAACTCCAATGTTGCTTATCATTTGTTAAGTCACAAATTTCCATCTTTAAATAATTTGAAGAATCTTGATTTTTTTGTTCGGAAAGACAAAAGTACTGATCATTTTCACCATCATTAATTTCTGCTATGAGTTGCCCAAATTCTGTATATAACCAGTTATTATTGGCATATTGAATATTACAATCATCAACATAAATGTACCTCTTATAAGGTACCAGACAATAACTGTTACCTATTTTATCTTTCACTTGAATTTGAATCGCATTATTTTTAAATAACTCTTTTGGCATTTTAATTTGTTTACGTTTATATAACTCTGAAAAATTACATCGACTTTCGTTGGATTCTCTTTTCAATCTAATTGAAGATACTTGACTTTCTGAACGAAATGGAACTTCACAACCAGAGTAACGATACATAAAATTAACATTCTGAGAGTTAGGTATCGTGCCTATGGGATAATCATTCGAGTGTAAAGCTGGACGGAGATTGGCATCGAAATAAGAATTTGAGATCGTTTCAAGTTGTTCAAAGCGTTTCGTTTCCAGATTATAACGAAACAAGGTAGCAGAAATAAGAGATTGAGCAGGGATAGAACCTAATGCTGCATATTCCTGTTCAGAGTTATAAAAGGTATTCAACATTCTCAAATTTATATATTTATCTTTATTAGAATTTGTTATTTCATTTTGCAATTCTCTTTCGTAGGTGTCTGCCACGCTTATGAAATTTTCTCTTGGTACAATTTCATAAATATAAAAATCCCGGCGGTAATAGGGATGCAATGGAGAATTTTCATACGAGTTTAATATATTTATTGCACTTTGATAGGCAATTTCACGATTGGAAGTTGTGCTAACAAACGAACTTGGATTTTGTGTCTGTAGAAAAGAATTTTCTTCAAAATTTAATTCCGGAAATAAAAAATGATAAATAAGATGATATGAAAGATCATTCCTATACAGTTCCTTTCTATTATTTCCATTCCATACTCTCTCAAAACCAGTAAGAAATAATAAATTTGGCTGGGTTACTGTTGCCCTATAAACTACTTTAGGAACTATTTGTTTACTTAATTCTCTTTGAGAATGAGGTTGTAACACAAGATTGGTTTTATTTTGATCTATCGCATACAAACTTTTTGTGCCTACAAAATAGGCCAAGCTTATAAATAGAGATGATTTGATCATTTTTGTAGTTTTATTTTCCATAAATATTATTTTCATTTGATTATTCTTCCAAATTATAGATTAATTATATATTTATAATTATTATTTGATAAAAATCAAAATAAATTATGAAACAGTTCTGTGGAAAAAATAATATATTATATTGTTATGTAAATTTCAATCAAAATAGATATATTTATAATTTTATAAGAAGAATTTTATTAAATGGTAAAATGACATTAATTAAAAATCAACTCAGTTGATTCATATTTCAAAACCGACAAGTCATAACATTTCTAAAAATTGTACAATTTTCTAAAGTACCAGCTAACATTTGAGTATGGTTTATTCCAAAAAAGACCAAGTAGAATACGAACTTTGAGCTGGTAGAGGAATAGAAATTTAAAAACTAAAACTTATAAAATGCTGTTAAGTACCCCATTATCGCATTATTCTTATTAATATTGCCATTATTATCTTTAAATAAATTTTGATTCGATGTGTGGTAAGCAATATTAATTCCTGTTTCAAAAGTTTTAACTGCATAACCAAGATATCCGGCAACTTGATTTATTTTATAATCTGGATTTTTATCACCTTTTAAAGTAACATTATTTCCAAATTGAACATCTTCTAAAGAATAAGAAATTGAATATGTTAATCTATCTCTTTTTTGTATCATATTTGTTAAATATCGTAAGGAATCTGCAGATACACTTATTCCATATAATTGAAAAGATTGAGAGTCATCATATATTAAGGAACCATCACTATTATTAGAAGGATCATAATTAAATTGTCCACCTCCCGCAACAATAGCTCTTTTATTTTTTCCAATTTGTTCATTTTCATACCAAAATGCAACGCCATTATCAGATAATAGACCTTTATCTCCAAAAATATCAGAGTCATTATACCAAAGAGAAGCTTCAGTATGCTTAATATCATTTGCTGTTGTTAAGTTACCACTGGAGTCTTGCGCACTGGGAGCGTCATCTTGAAATCCATGCATCGCGATAAAATTTAATTTTTTATTTTTATTTATTTTGTAGGTAGCATCTATTTTTGCAAAATATTCTCTGGATTTACTAAATGAATCTTTTCCCCAATTCGAATTTAATGAAGCTCCTTTTGATCCCAACCAATTTGCATTTCCAGAAGATACGGATTGTTGCCTAATTCCTCTGATATTATTAAAATTTGCTAAAGAAACATTTATTTGCGATCCTTCTTTAAATTGAATAGACTCTTCAACAAGAAGACCATCTTGGCGACCATATTTATTTGGTATGTAAGCAATATCTGGTGCTGTACTCATAGCACCACCAACACGAATGCCTCCTAAAATAAATTTCGTAACAAATTGAATTTGATTAAATTCATGACGCATGAATTCCAGACTTAAATCAGCTCTCCGGATTGCAGTTAAACCTGATTTTCCATCTAGATTATTTCCATTAAATTGAACTTCGAAACGCCCCTCTGCAATTCCGCCTTGAACTTTCATTCCAAATCTCAAACGATTTGCTTCATAATCAGGTGTATTACTTCTTGTGGAATCAATTAAATTTGCATTAAATTGAATTAATCCATAAGCACTCACAATACTTTTTGTTTCTTCTAATTCTGACTTCTTTGAAATTTCATCCGAAATAAAATTATCGGGTTTATCTAAATGTTTTTCTCTTTTTTTATCTTAAGAATAGACGGTTGGATAAAGAGACAAAATAATGAATGAAAATAATAAATTAAATTTTTTTATATCTGTTCTTTATAACATATTTATGAACCTCAATTTATAAAATTTCTATAATTTTAAGAAGATACTTAAAACACTATTGATAATGATACTTATTATCAATAGTGTTTGTTTATCAAAATAAAATGAATATGCAAGCTCATTTATTTTAAAATTTTTAAAAATATGGTAGCAACAAAAAGTATAGCAATTCCTTTTATCATTTTACTTTGGTATAAAATTATGCAAAAGTATTTCAAAAAAAGACAACGAATTCATATTATGATTTTATTTTTTTTGTATTTGTATTCAATCCATCAGAAAGGAATTGCTTCACAACCTTATGGAGATAGTCATTCTCTTGAAAATTTTTTTTTAGAAAATAAATATTTTCCTCAGGTTTTTGGTACAAAATATGAAAGACCAAAAATCCCGTTATATGATGTCTATAATGATAATTATGAAAATAATTTATACAAAACTTTTCCAATCGAATTAAAGTGTATTTATAAATCAAATTGTTTTGTTAACTTACAAGCAGGTGAAAGTTATGGAGATTTTAAAATTAGAGGATTTGTAAAAAGAGTTTATGGCCAAAGAAGAGTATTTAATATCTTAATTAAAATGTTTAAAAATAATAAAAAATTAAATTTAAGCAATACGACAATAATATTTCATCACCTGAATGGCATGCAAATTATTAATAATTATCATGGTGTTATAGCTTCCCCGTTATTAGCTATTGACTACAATAAGCCTATTTTATATTTAAATTTTCCTATTGAGAAAAACTTATATTATCAAGTATGTAACCTTGATTATGGATATTGTAATGAAAAAAAACAATTATTTGATCATTTTTTAACGAATAACTTTATCCATTATTTAAAATTTTGGAAACTAAATGATTATAAACAACTTGGTGCAAACGCAAGTATATCTTATACAAAAACATTTCAAAAAAATAAAACGATTGTGGATGCTCAAACTTACGAATATACGGTTGCAGGAAAATTAGGTTATAAAAAAAATATTAAAATTGGTGATAATATGAGTGACTATAACGCCGAACTAAATTTACAGTTTAAATATGGTTTTACAAGAGCAATATCACAGCTTACATCCGAATCAAGTTCATATACCGTTAATTTTATAAGCAGAAATAATAAACCAATGATTGGTGCCGAGTATATTTTATACAAAGGTGTTTATTTAGAATATCCTTTCATAGATAAATTTCTCGAAGATTTAAATCAATCGATTCATTTTAAAGATGAATTTAAATTTACTAACATTCTTAGCTTCGAAGATATGAATCCCAATTCAGAATATAAGTCTAAATGGATAACGTCAGGTAGTGCGGATCTTGAAATTGATGACTTAAATGAAAACAAAGATAAATTTAAAGTAACAAACTGGACTCCTACAGTTTCTTTAGAAAGGTAATTTGTTCATGAAAATTTATTTTATTCTTAAGGTAATAATCATTTTAAATTCATATCTTATTATGAATAGCGCAAATGCTGCATTCGAAATCATTTTTTATGCAAGAGACTGTACACAAGTTAAATATAATGGGTTTAATGTCAAATACAATAAAATTTATAAAGGTTATGTTACTTCACCCATTTTTGATGGAAGATCAAATACCTTTGAATTTAAAAGTATGGATATGAACTTTAAAATATTTTTAGAAGACACAGGAAATTGGGCGTTAAATGCATATTTAGGATCACCCGATTTAAATGAAGATGAAGGGCCCTATATAAAATTAAACAAAACTCAAATTCAAGTTCGTGGAATGTATCCAAAAATATTAATGTATTCCAATCATGATGGTATTTATATTTTAGACCAAGACAATAACATATTTGAATTAATGAACTGGAGGCATAATGCTTTAACTGGAAATAAAATATCCCATCATAATTTAAAAATTGACTCATATGATTTTGCAAAATATCAATAAGAAGTAATATATAAAAATTTAATTCATTTTTAAAAAACAAGCAAAATTTATAATTCATATCACTTTCCTAGAAAAATTTCTCCTTGCAAATTTTTCTTTGCCACTAAAATTAGCTTTTCTAGAAAGTTCTCTCTAACGGGTTATTTGCAAGTTTTTGTCACAGAAATAAATTAATTAAAATTTATTCAGATAAATCAAGTCAATCATCGTCTTCTAGACGCAAGCATGTGATGAAGTTCTATTCCGCACAAAGTAGCTCTTGCAGATTTAAGTGAATTAAACCACAACATGGGCTTCACTTTCTTTTTTATAAATCGATGGTCTTGTTCTATCATGTTGTTTAGATATTTATTTTGTCTTATTTTGATCTGAAAATTTGATTTATAGTCATGATTTATGTTATTTAACGCGGCTGTATTTGAACCACTTTTGTCTATGTTTACTTTTTCTGGTTTAGCAGAAGAGTGAATTGCCTATTGGAAAAAAAGTTTAGCAGACGATGCATCTCTATGTTTTAAAAGGTGAAAGTAGATCGTTTGTCCGATCTTATCCACCACCCTATACAGATAGTGCCATACCCCTTTTACTTTGATGTAAGTTTCATCCATTCTCCAAGATTTGCCTACAGCCTTCTTATGACTTGCAAACTTCTTTGCTAATTGAGGGGAATATTCTACAACCCATCTCTGAAGAAAAGAGTGATCTACTTGTAAACCGCGTTCTTTCAACATTTCTTCCACCTGTCTGTAACTTAATGGAATAAGCCACATACCAACGAATTGCTGTTAAAATGATATCTGATTTAAAGTGTTTCCATTTAAAATCCATTCTTGGTTCCCTTTTAGGTAAAAGTAGAACTCTCCTCCTAACTCATCTGGAATATTTTGCGACAGAACCCAAAGAGCCGCTTAATCTGCGGCTAACAATAATAAATTATCCTACCGAGTGTTACTTTGCACAATTATTTTTTAATGAATTATTAGCATAAATTAAACCATTTTTAAATACATTACCCTCTTTATATTCAAATATATTTAAATTCTTTTTTTCTACCATTAAATCTTCGTCACTAATTGATTGAATTATATTTAATTGATCTGTAAAACAAGAGATTTGCCTCCAATATTCTTGAGTTGTATTTTCATCATTTGAATCTAAGATAAGTGTGTTTAATTCTGATATTCTTGTATTTAATTTGCTTTTTGTTTGATCGAAAAGTTCTTTTAAATCAGAGGCCGTATTCGATATTTTAAACTCTGAAATGATAGTAAGATGTTTAACGCATTTACTTAGTAATTCTGAATAATTATAGGATGTGTATCCAAAAGACTTTAATCTTTCTATATTCGAATCCGTTTTTCTTTTACATTCATTTTGAATTTTTTCATTTTCGCTTAATTGCGCTTCTTGAGCAGAGGAATTTGCAATTATTATAGAAGAAATTGATAATACAAGGTACCTAATGGACTTATTCATTTTTAACTCCGATTTAAATTTATCACGTAGCGAAAATACATTTATTATATTTATAGAAAAAGTCAATAAATAATAAAATATTTTTATTCCGTATACTACCCGTATGGTATATTCTGATGAACGTATTTTAAAAATAACCCAAAAAAAATAAAACAAATTTTAAACACACTAATCAAATTACTCAAAATATTCTTTACTTCTAAATTATCATACGTATAATCCAGTTGCAGTTAATCACACATAATTATAGGGGCATTTTATGAGTATTTCATCTCAAAATTATTTCGATGTTTATAGCACAACAGATGATTTAAAGTTATTTAGTCTTTTGTCAACAAATATTCATACAAGATGTATTTACATTGGAGTCAAGGATGGATTATTTTTACAAATTGAAAGTGGAGTAGAAGATTTAAATATTTTGGCAAAAAATTTAGGCTTCAATACAGAAAGACTACATAGACTGCTTAAAAACTTTGAGCATTTAAATCTCGTAAAAGAAAAGAATGAAAACCAATATGAGCTTACTTCAAGTGGAAAAAAACTTCTTCCTAATACGAAAGGGAGTTTTGCTCATTTAGCTTTGCTATGGGGAGAAGAATTTCAAGAAGTAACAAATCATCTTCATGAGATATTAAAATCCGAAAAAAGTGGCTTTGAATGCGCTTACAAAGAAAATGTATATAGTTACCTTGAAAGTAATCTTAAAATGGCTGAAAACTTTAATCTTGCAATGCGTGGAGTTTCTGAGTATTGCAGTGAAGATGTTTTGCATGAAATTGATTTAAATTCTGCTAATAAAATTGCTGACATTGGCGGCGGATCAGGTGCCAATCTAAGAGCATTTATTACAAATAATTCTCATTTAAATGGAATATTATTTGATCAAAAAAGCGTGATAGATAAGGCAATAGAAGAAATGGAAACATTTCAACATAAAAACAGAGTCGAACTTATTGCTGGAGATTTTTTCAAACCATTCTCATTTAAAGTGGATGTAATTATATTATCAAAAATTATCCATAATTGGGATGATGAGAGAGCTGTTCAAATTTTGACAAATTGCCGTAATGCATTAAATGATAATGGGAAAATATACCTTATTGAATGGACTTTAGAACATGAAAGAGAACCATTGACAGCAAGGACAATGGATATCAATATGATGATTGCAACCTGCGGAAAGGTAAGATCATTTAAAGAATTTGGAAAACTATTTGATAATGCTGGACTCAAATTTTCTCAGGCAAAAAATATCTCAAATAAGATTGGTCTTATTGAAGTAACAACAATGTAATTTCGTATTAATGACTCGATTGTTACTTTATAATAACATCTTTAATATAATTTGGGATATCGACTCATATGTTTAAATTTTATAAAATAAGAAACTCTAAAGACGATTTTTGGAGATGACAATAGGCTAATTCAAAACCGCATTGTTTATTTTAGTTTTATTCTTCACAAAATAAGACTCTTTTGCAATATATTGATGTAGCCCCTTGATGTAGCCCCTTATAAAGTATAGATAAAATATTAATAAAATCTTTACTATGATATTTAAAGTCATCTATATTATATTGCTTAAGAAAAATGATGATTTCTTCAACTTTTATAGTATCAAGAGCTTCATATATTTGGCTTTCCATAGTGTCGTTTATGGTAATATCAACGTATTTTTTCATTTGACGAAGCACATCGGAAAAGTCATATCTATTTAAATCTTCAATATTTAGCATAATTAGTCCAATTTAACTTGAAAAAAAAATCAAATTATAGCTAATATTAAATAGAAAAAATAACAACAAATATTTAAGAGGTTGGATTGTTTGGAACTTCCTTTTGCTTTTCTTTTTCAAGTAATTCATTAAAACATTGTTATTCGCTTTCAAAATTATTACTTATTTTAATATTAGCAATATAAATTTCTGCTAATTCATATGGTTTGAATGAGTTTTTATTTCTTATTATTGAAATATTTTCTTTAGCAATTATATTTTCTTTAATTATAAAATAAATACAATACATGAAATAGTATCTAAACATTTGATGATTTTCAAGATTTGTCATTAGACAGTCTTCCACAAAATTCATTTTATATATTACATTAGCTCTTTCATTTTTAATAATATTTTTATTTACACTAAGATCATAATCAGTTATCTTTTAATGATAATCTCTCATCATTAAAAATTTTGATACAAATTCTTTTCTTAAGTATCCATAAACAGCCCAAAATGTAACAGCAGAAGAAACTAATGAACCTAATGTGTTTTCCTTATTACTTGAAATGATTTTATCAGGCAAAATGTAAATAATAGTAAGTTGTAATATAAAAATCGAGGAAGCAATAGCAAGTGATCTAATAAATACCGTAATAGAAGACAATCCCCATTTTTTATATATAAACCTAAAAGATAAAAAGTCTACAATATATTTAAACATAAAATTCCTCAATATTGTGAAATATTTAAAATCAAATATTGAGATGAATTTCGGAAATAAGATAAATAACTTAAGTATTTTTAAAATCTTAAAACATGCATTCGTAAGGAATTTTAAATTTATCGTGTATTTTCTTCATTAAATCTTTTGATAAATCCCTTGTCATTTTCCATAGTGGATGTCCAAATTTCCAAAGAAGATGTCATTGTTAAAAACTATAATAATATCAGTGTTTTTTGTATTTAATAATTTAGTAAAAATCCAAAATGTAATATTCTATATTTAAATGGATATAATTTTATGACAGAGAGTATGAAAATTTTAGCATTTTTGGGACAGGATCTATGGAAAAAACTTTTAACAACCTCTTTGGATAACCTGTTGATTTGGTTACAGCCCAAATGACATCCACTATGGAAAATGACAACCAGCTAATTCGTTACTTTAATATCATTGCAACAGAACCATTATCTGTCATTAAATATTATGCTTTCAAATATAGATGAATTTGCGCCGTAACAGGTATTGGCTCCGTTGCTACATACCAAAAAAAGAACACTACTCTCCCCTCTAGTTTTTTACAATAGAACCATTTACATTAGGCTTGATCGTACTTTTATCCATAAAACTTGATGTGGAGATACAATTGAGAAGATTATTTTACAAATTTTTATTTTTGTCTTTATGTTTATTTCCAAAATACCAAGTATTTGCATGCACTGAACAAGGTCAAAATGATTTTAAAGTCCCTAAAAAAATAGAAGAGTTATGCAAGAAAAATGCAATTAAATATGCTGTATTTCTTGCAGAAAAAATACAGAAACTGGAAAACCATCCAGCTAATGATTTTGGACTAATAGGAAAATTAACAAAAACTGATTCTGTCATTTACGCAACTGAACAAAATGGAAATGAAAAGTTCATTGGCATTAACGTTACTTTAGGCTACAAAAATAAAATAGAATGTACTTATTGCTTAGAATTTACTTTTGTGGATGATAAAAAATGTGCACTCAGATCAATTAAGGAAATGATGTGTGTAAATTAAAAATAAGATTCTGCCGCAATTATTCCTGGTTCTATAGACCTAATTGGGTGAGTAAACCAGGGGAATTTCACCCCTAGTTTCTCTCAGAACCGTAGTGAATCTCTCGATTCATACGGCTCCTATTGTTCAGTCATTAATTAAATTCCTTTAGCGTTTTTCCAATGCTCAAATAATATAGAATTTTGCTTTTGCATTCTTCTAATTAAATCTCTTGCTCTGGAATAACTTCGATTTA
>RRZU010020744.1_pt1 | contig 57840 bp, 49 predicted proteins | sample 2165561 | NCBI WGS metagenome assembly RRZU01 (sample SAMN10456909, study PRJNA506462) | wastewater metagenome | isolation source: wastewater sludge | place: USA: Moscow, Idaho
AATAATCATCACCGGCACCACCAAATAAATAGTCATTGCCATTGCCACCGGAAACTAAGCTTCCAACGCTACCAACAGTAACATAATCGTCACCATCACCAGCTAGCACTTGAGTTGCTTTATTTTTAGTTTGAATCAAGTCATTAGCCGAAGTACCAAATACAGTTACTTCTGGTAAGGAAAGTTTTGATCCTTCCCATACTTGACGAGGGTCTTCATATTGTCTAAATAAAGCCGTACCTACGCCAACTAAACTTTGATCTTTAAATCCAACCGCTGTGCCTGACCACAAAGCAATGGATTGATCCGGTTCATGACGATCAAATCTTGTCGCACTGATATTACTCAAGCCACTTAAAACTCCTGGCAAATCTGATGAAGTAGTTAAGTTTAATCTGCTAATAGGATCCAAAACTACCGCTTCAAGATCTTGCATGTCTTCTCTTGTAGTTAATAGATACGGAACAATCATATTAAGACCGATATGACCATCTTTTTCTGGATCAATATTGTAGTTTACAGCGCCTACCGGATCAAGTACAGTAATCAAATTAGTGATATGACTAAAGTCTTGAGCTTTGAATGTGCTTACTATCGCTTTTGCTTCATCAGCACGTCCTAAAGTAGTAAGTGAATGTAGGCTAACAACATTGCCACTTGGTAAATGAATAGATTTACCTGCTAATAATTGTTGCTCAGCATATAATTTTAATTGATTTAACATTCCTGGACCAGCTTGTGCCATAGTTGGTAAAGCAATTCCTGTATCAATAAAATACATACCGGACATCATTTCTGCCAAACCGCCACCTAAAGAGTGACCAGCTACTGAAATGCCATAGCCTTCGGTGCCGAATTTATTCATAACATCAGCTACCATAACTTTGAACTGTTCATAACCTTCACGCATTTGTGGTGGAATAACCCCTAAGCCAATTTCAAGATCGGATAAACCATCTTTACTTAACCATAATGGGCTTAAATCACTATTAGCTTGTGTTCCTTCTAGCGTAATTGCCACTTGCTTATTAGCAGCGTCAATATAAATACTACTGTTGTAACCATGAGTAGTTTCTGCTTCACTATAAAGTTTCCATTTATCAGTAATTTCAGTATTGGATACCATTCTACCTTTGTAAATTAACCAAGATAAATCACCAATAGAAGCTCCAGTTGTAAATTTACTAGTAATTTCAGTGATTGATCCTTCTTGCTTTTTAATAGAGCCAACTTGATTTTCATAAACCGGAGTTTGTGTAAATGTTGGCAATGCATTAAAGATATTTAATGCAGTATCAGCAGTCAAACCAGCAAGCCCTTCAACAAAGCTTACTGCATCTCTGGCAATTAGCGGACCATTGTGTCCAAAAATTGCAATCTTAGTATCATTTACAACATATTGTAGCGTTCCAATCGGATCCGATACAACACGTGCTGCAACTTCGCCAATAGTTGTACCAATTTGTGAAGTTAATACTGATAAATTGCTGGAAACCAAGCTGCTTCTTGTTGTTAGATCAGCTCTTACATTGCTAATTAAAGTACTGAATAAGCCCATATTATTTGCTCTCCTCCTTTCTGTTTGATATAGGTAGTTTTAATTCTCTCATTCTCAATTCCCCCATATATATATTTTTTGGAATGTGGTTAGCACTCCAAAACTTTAAACAAAGTAAGGTTTTTATTAAGTTATTTATATTGAAACCATTTGTTGGTTATATAAATTGAAGTAAGCACTTTTATTAAACATCAACTCATCATGTTTACCTTTTTCAATCAACCGTCCATGATCAAGGACAATTATTTGATCACAGCTTTGCACTGTTGATAAACGATGCGCTATCATAATAAGAGTTCTACCTTGTGCAATTTTATCAAGATTATTCATTATTATTTTTTCAGATTCAAAATCTAGAGCCGAAGTTGCTTCATCAAAAATTAAAATTTTTGGATCAGTTATCAATGCTCTGGCAATAGCAATTCTTTGTTTTTGTCCTCCTGATAACGCTGTGCCTCTTTCACCAACTGGTGTATTATAACCATTAGGCAATTTGTTGATAAATTCATCAGCACCGCTTATTTTAGCAACAGTCTCTATTTCTTCGATACTAGCTTGTTTAGCGGCAATAGCAATGTTTTCGGCAATAGTTCCATTAAATAAGTAGTTATCCTGTAACACAACACCAATCTGTCTTCTTAGCCATGCCGGCTCAACTTGTGCTAAATCAACACCATCAATAAGAATCCTACCAGAATCAGGTAAATAGAGCCGTTGAATCATTTTCGTTAAAGTACTTTTCCCTGAGCCTGATCGCCCTACTATTCCAATTTTCATACCTGCTGTTATATCAAGATTAAGTTGATACAACACTTCTGCCATGTCCGGACGATAACGGAAACTAACTCGATCAAAGAAAATATCACCTTTTATTCTTGGCAAAGTAGTACGATTAGGATTAAACGATGCTTCATTAGCTTCATTAAGAATATCACCTAATCGATCAATCGAAACCTTCGTTTGTTGAAAACTTTGCCACATATTAACTATTCTTAACACCGGCTCAGTAACTTGACCGGAAAGCATTTGAAATGCGACTAGTTCACCAACAGTGATTTCATTTTTCATGACTAAATTTGCACCATACCACAATACAAAAATTGAAAAAAACTGTTTAACAAAGCCACCGATATTACCGGCAATATTAGCTAGGTTTGCCGTAGCAAAAGCTGATTTGATATATCGGGAAAGCATTTGCTCCCACCTTTGGCTAAAGTTAACATCAACAGCTAATGATTTTACTGCTTCAATCCCGGTTACAGTTTCAATAATAAAAGCTTGATTCTCTGTTTTTGCTGTAAAATTATCATTTAAGCGCTTACGATAAATTGGCACCACGATGATATTTAACAAAATAAAGATCGGAAGCATTAACAATACAATTAAACTTAGCTTTGCACTATAGTTAAACATTGCAAAAATATAAACTACTGTAAAGATTGTATCAAGCACTATTGTTAAACCAGAGCCGGTAATAAACTGCCTTACTGTTTCCAATTCTCTTACTCTTGTAACAACTTCACCAACTTGCCATTTATCGAAATATTTTATTGGTAAAGCCGTAATATGTTTATATAACTTTGTACTCAATACCACATCAACCTTATTAGTTGTATGTGTAAACAGATAACTTCTAAACCCAGTTATAATAGTTTGGAATAACGATATTATTATCATCCCAATAACTAATACATCTAAAGTTGATAAGCTTTTATGAACTAAAACCTTATCAATAATTACCTGAGTAAATATTGGCGATATTAATCCAAAAACTTGTAGGATTAAACTTAAAAACAATACTTGTCCTAAAAATTTTTTATATTTCAAAACCACCGGTACAAACCAAAATAAATTAAATTTATGTTCTTCTTGTTTGGCTTGATGGCGTTTAGTAAATAAGACAATTTTCCCTTCCCAAGCATTAAATAAATTTTTGATTTGAATTAAAACCGGAGTATCTTGATAAGGATCTACTATCAATAAACGTTCTTGTTCAGCTCTTAAAACAACGATATAATTACCATTTGTTAATTGTAAAACAGCCGGGAAAGGCATGCTGATTAGACGTTCTTTCTCAATATTAAGTTCACGTGACTTTAAGCCGATATCCTTGGAGGCTCTTAGCATTGTTAAAGTATCCATCAAATTTCCATCAACTACATAGGCCCGACGCAATTGGTTTATATCCGCCGGAATACCATGAAATTTTGCAATGGCCACTAAGGAGACTAAAGCTGTATCAATTGGAACAAAGGATTTTTGATTATTAACTTGACTAGTCACATTTATCTCTCCCTCAAAGCCTCACTTTGATATTGCTTAAACGGATCAAGGAAAAATTCAATTATCCGTTTTTGTCTAATTTTAATTTCTCCGGTTGCTGTCATCCCTGGACTTAAAGCAACTTCTTTACCATTAACATCAAAGGAATTTTTATCTATTTCTAAAACAACTCTATAAACTCTGCCTTTTTCTTTATCCTCAATTGCATCAGGACTAATCTCTACTACAGTAGCATCTACTGTTCCGAATTTTTGGAAGTTAAAAGTTTCTATTTTAACTTCAGCACTTTGTCCGATACTTACAAAACCAATATCTTTATTAGCAACAAACGCCTCAACTTGTAATACTGCATCTTCTGGAACTACTTCTAGTAATGGTTGTGCTTCTGTCACAACGCCCCCCACAGTATGAATCGAAAGTTGGGCAACTCTTCCATCAATTGGTGCAACTATTTTTGATAATCTATCTTTTTCTTCAGCTTTTTTTAGTTCTTCACTATAAATTGATAATTGTTTTCGATCTTCCATTAAGGAAGTACTAATATCTTTATTACGTTCAGCGACAATACTGTTTAATTGCTCTTGTGCTTGAATTAAATTCCATTGTTTACGATTAATTTCAGAGGCTTGAGCATTAATATCTTCTTCAATTTCAATGCGCTTAGCTTGATAATCAAGGACAACAAAAGTAGCAATAGCATCTTCTTGGGCCAGTTTCGACAAGCGATCTTCTTTTTCTTTGGCAATAGCAAAAAGTTCAACCTGTTTTTTATAACCAGCTTTGGTCGTTGCTAAATCAGCTTCATTTTGCATTACTAATGCTTTTGCCATCAATAACTTTGTATTGTACTCAGCAAGTCTTGTTTGATATAAATTCTGTTGATATGCTATATCTTTGGGATCTAAACTTGGATATTGTTGTGGAATAAAAGAAGAACCACTTTGTTCTGCTAATAATCGATCTATTTCTAAACTATAATAAGCTACTTCTCGTTTAATTCTAGCTACATCAGCAGCTGTAATTGTCGTATCAAGTTCGATTAACAATTCACCTTTTGAGACTTTCTGACCATCTTTAACGAAAATTCCTTTTACAACACCTTTATCTTCTGCCTGAATGGTCTTTACATTGCCCGTTGGAATAATTTTCCCTGGGGCAATAGCAACTTCATCCACCTGTCCAACCATTACCCATATTACAACGATTAAGATAAAAATAAATAATAGCCACAAGACACTTCTTCCAAGAGGTGATGGTGGTGTTTCTACTACTTCTAAAGCCGCTGGTAAAAATTCATATTCATCTTTATTTAGTTCATTTTTTGTTTTTTCCTCAATATAGCTTCTTATTCTATTAAAAAAATTTTTAAGCATCTTATACCTCTTGTTGAACATACATCCCGTAATATGTTCCTTTTTTCTCTATTAATTCTCTGTGCTTTCCTTGTTCAATTATTTTTCCATTTTCTATTACTAAAATTAAATCACAATTTCTTACTGTTGTTAAACGATGTGCAATCATCAGCATCGTTCGATCTTTAGCAATAATATCAAGATTATCCATAATAATTCTTTCAGACTGATAATCTAAAGCCGATGTTGCCTCATCAAAAATTAAAATTGCCGGATTTGCTATTAACGCTCTGGCTATTGCAATCCGCTGTTGTTGCCCTCCTGATAAGCCTGTCCCTCTTTCACCAATTTTAGTATCATAGCCTTCTGATAATTCTAAAATAAATTCATGTGCCCCTGCCATTTTAGCAACAGCAATAACTTCATCGATTGTAGCACTAGGTTTTGACAAGGCGATATTTTCTCTAACACTGCCATTAAAAAGATAATTTTCTTGTAATACTACCCCAATTTTTTTTCTTAACCAAGTAGGGTCAAGTTCCATAACATCAACATCATCAATTTTAACTTTACCTAGTTCTGGTAAATAAAGTCGTTGCACAAGCTTGGTAATAGTGCTTTTTCCCGACCCCGATCGACCAACAATCCCTACCTTCATTCCCGGTAACACAGCAAAGCTAACATCATCAATGACCGGTCCAAGTTCGGCATTATATCTAAAGGATACATTTTCAAAGTTTATTTTTCCATTAATTTTATCAACATAATTATCTTGACTAATTTTCAAAGGCTCCGGTGCTGTATTTAATATATCACCTAGTCGTTCCACTGCTAACATGGTCTGTTGACAAGTTTGCCACATTCCCGACAAACGAAATATTGGAGCACTAGCTTGTCCTGCCAACATTTGAAAAGCAATTAACTGACCAATTGTCAATTTACCTGACATAACCATATGTCCACCGAATAATAATATGCCAAAAGTCATGATACTCTGAATAACGCTATTAGAACTACTAAGCCAAATATTAAATTTAGCATTATTAAAAGTATCTTTAATATATTTTGCTAGTATTTTTTCCCATCTATTGTTAAACTGTGGCTCCAACGCTAAGGATTTTACCGTTTGAACTCCGGTAATCGATTCTACTAAAAAAGCATTGCTTTCAGCACCACTAGCCCATACTGTCTCTAAACGTTTTTGATATATCGGCGTTACTATAATATTTTGGATTAAATATAGCGGCAATGGTATTAAAGCAATTAATGTTAATTCCCAACTATAATAAAACATTACCGCAAAGAAAACAATTGAAAAAAAAGTATCTAAAAATACTGTCATCGAAGAATTAGTCAAGAACTCTCTAATACTGTTTAGGGCTGATATTCTTGTTAACGTATCACCAACTCTTCTAGTTTCAAAATACCTTAATGGCAAAGAGGTAACATGCCTAAATAACCTTGCACCTAAAATCATATCAATTTTATTAGTGGTATGTGCTGATAAGTAAGTTCTTGCAATACTCATCATTGCTTGAAAAGCTGCGGCAATAATCAGGCATAATCCTAAGATGTCTAAGGTTGACATTCCATTATGAGTAATAACTTTATCAATAATAACTTGTGTAAATAGTGGTGTAACTAACCCAAATAATTGTAAAAAAAATGAAGCAAATAAGATTTCAATAAAATACTTTTTGTATTTTAAAATTATTGGTATAAACCAATATAAATTGAATCTTTGGCTGGCGCTTTTTAAACTAAACGGTCTCTTAATAATAACCACTTCATTAGACCAAGCTTCGACAAACTGCTCTTTAGTTATTGTCTCAGGCTTACCAACTTCAGGTCTGAAAATCAAAACAACTTTATCATTGTTTTTACCAAGCACTAAAAAAGAACCATCTTTCATCATAGCCAAGACCGGAACGTCCAGTCCTTCAAGGTCAGAATATTGTAGAACTGCTTTTTTAGCCTTAAGTTTTAACATTTTAGCAATTTTAATTATTCTTTCAGTATTGCTGGTAATAGTTGAGAAGTTTTTATACTGTTCTTCTTCATTAAAGGAAACACCCAAAGAATCAGTTATTATTTTCAAGGAAGCTATTGCAATTTTAGCTTGTACTTCTGTTTGTCCATATTCGCGCATAACCATATTGCTCCTATTGTATATATTTCTCTAAATCTCTTCTTCATATTATTTTGTGAACAACTAGTCAATAATTATTTAAAAAAATATCTAATCTTAGATTTTTTTGTCATTTATTCTGTATTGCTATTATGAGACCATTATACTATATTTTAAAATAATTATACATATTTTCAAAAAAAAAAAACAGGTCTAACCTGTTTTAAGTTTTATTCGACAATGTAAACAATTACATTTCTTACCCCAAACTGTAATGCATCATCTCTGCTATCAAAGGCTAAATCAATTCTATTTCCTTTAATAGAACCACCCACATCATCGACTATCGCTTCACCATAGCCAGGAATAAACAATCTTGTTCCTAACGGAATAACACTAGGATCAACCGCCGCTATTCCTTTTTTCAATAAAGTACCATTAGCAGTATACTTGCCATTACCTGGATCAAAAGCACTATAAGCTGATGCGTGCATTACTATTGATCGCATTTTTCGATCAGTTTTATTATCTGAACGTTTCAAAAATTTCAACGTTTCTTCGCCAACCACACCATCAACTAATAAGCCTTTACTAAATTGATATGTTTTTACAGCATTTAATGTTTCATTGCCAAAGATTCCATCAATGTCACCATTATAAAATCCTGCCTCTGATAATAATTTCTGGACTATTTTTACATTTTCTCCTCTCATGCTATATTTTATCAATTCCTTTGAATTTGGATTAGAGTTAGCATTAGCATGAGCCGGTAGATTACTACATAGTAAAATTATTAAAGTTGCTACTACCATACTACTGAAGAACTTTTTCAAATTTTACACTCTCCTTTTTTGCCTACGAGGTTAGCTGTCGGGTTAGGGACAAGAGATATCCCCTTCTAATCAGAATTCACCCCTATATTTGTATTGGTTCCCCCGCACATATAGTTTCGGCATGTTCACGTCATTATACTATAAATTCCAACATAGGTCAATTTAGGATTGTAAAATTTTATGAGAAATCAGATGTTCTAATACCGCCACTCCATTATTAAAATCTTGAAGCTCAAGTTTTTCTGCTTTATTATGTGTTATGCCACCTTTATTGGGCAAGACAATAACAGCTACAGCTTTAGCTTTACCAATGATTAAACCTAATTGATCAAAAGCATACCCTAAATTTTCAATAGATAACTTGCATTCTTGACAAGAATGTATAATTTTATCATTTAATTCAGCTGACATTGCTACTATAGTTTCTGCCGTCTTTACTTTTAAACTAATAGTAACATCTTGAACTTCAGTAACAGTACTGATGGCGTCTTTTATTTCTTGTAAACAAGTAACAATATCTTCATTATTTTTCCCTCTAACTTCTAATGACAGTTCCACTCTTGCCGGAACTTTATTATAAGCACCAGGTAAAACATTTATATTGGTAACAGTAGCCAACACCCCATCTTCACAACGAGCTAACGCAATATCATTTATTTCATTAATAACTAACGCAGCACTCACTAAAGCGTCATGCCTTTTTTCAACCCCGATGTTAGCGCTAGAAGAAGTTTCTCCTTCAATAAAAACACTACAAATAGTAGCTGAAGTTAGGTAATTTACTATCCCAATTTGTTTATTCGCTAATATTAAATTATTACCATCTTCCATAATAACTTCTAAAAAATAATCTATTTCTTGAAAAAAATTATTTTTCAGCATTATTTTTTCGCAACTTAAAAATTTTGCATAATCCTCATTAGTGTCAACTACTTCTAACATAGCATTATCACCTGCAAAAAAACGAGCTCCAACAAAATCATTATCTTTAAAATATTCTTTACCAACAAAAACAGCTAAAACAATATTTTCTCCAACCTTTTTTTTTGTTAAAAATTCAATCGCTGCTAAACCAGCTAGTACTCCTACAATACCACTATATTTGCCATCTTCGCTCCCAGTATCAATATGAGTTCCAAGCATTATAGTTTTTTTTGTTTTATTTTGTGCAGTACAACCAAAAATATTACCAATTTCATCTACAAAAACTTCAAGATTATTTTTTTTTAGTAATTTTATAATGTATTTTCTCAATTCATAGTCTTCACTACTAAAAGCAGCTCTACTAACACTGTTTGAGGCAGTTGATATTTTAGCAATCTCGTTAAATTTATCGAAATATTTTTGATACATAGCATACACCACCTTTATTTGTCTTTAATTTATATAATTGTCTCTTTTTTCTAAAAATCCTCTAAAAAAGGAGCAGATAAATATCTGCTCCTTAGTTTCAACCTATTTGTTTTGTAATAACTTCAGTAGCCATCGTTAAGGCTTCTGTAATTTTTTTAGGATTTTTCCCGCCGGCTTGTGCCATATCAGGTCTACCGCCACCACCGCCACCGGCAATTTTAGCAGTTTCCTTTATTATATTACCTGCATGTATACCTTTAGCAACAGCATCTTTAGTGGCCATTACTACAAAGTTAACTTTATCATCGGCAATTTTAGCACCAAGGACAATGACTCCCACTGTAAGTTTATCGCGCAATAAATCAGCTAAATTCCTCAAGCCATCCATATCTTCAATTTCAACTTCAGCATTAACAATTGTTACACCATTTACGTCAATCGCTGTTGCTAATAATTCGCTGGCGGTTTCTTGTGCCATTTTACTATTTGCTAGCGCTAATTGTTGCTCTAAAGTTTTAACTTGTGTCAATAACGCTTCAATTTTTTCTACAACTTCATTATTACGACTTTTCAATAAGCTCGCTGCCTTATTTAAAGTTTTTTCGACAATATTAACTTTATCATAAGCTAATTTACCAGTGATAGCTTCAATTCTTCTAACCCCTGAAGCAACACCAGCTTCAGAAACTATTTTAAACAAGCCGATTTCCGCTACATTATTAACATGAGTCCCGCCACATAATTCAACGCTACAGTCCTTAATGTTAACAACTCTTACGATATCGCCATATTTTTCCCCAAATAAAGCCATTGCACCCATTTCTTTTGCTTCATTTTGTGTTTTTTCGCTAATATCAACTGTAATAGCTTTTAAAATTGCCTCATTAACTTGCTGTTCAATTTTCTCAATTTGTTCTGTGGTAAGAGGCTCAAAGTGTGAAAAATCAAAGCGCAGTCGTTCACTATTAACTGAAGAACCAGCCTGATTAACATGTTCGCCAACAATGTTTTTCAGAGCAGCATGTAATAAATGGGTTGCCGTATGATTTCTCGCTGTCGCTTGTTTAACCTCAGCATCAATCAAGATTTTAACATTATCGCCAACCTTAATTAAGCCTTCTACCACCATCCCAATATGATAAATAGTCCCATTGGCTAGCTTCTTCGCATTTTCAATTTCCACTTTACCAACTTCAGTTTCTATCATACCAGTATCGCCGGCTTGTCCACCACCTTCAGCATAAAAAGCAGTAGTATCAAGGATAATACCAACTTCTTCACCATCGTGGACTTGTTCAACTGCTTTACCATCTTTCCATAACAAGACAACCTTTGCTGTAGTTACATTATAATCTTGCTTTAATGAATCGACATTGATTCCTGTTAAATCCGGCACTGATACTCGTTGATTTTCTTGGCGAGCAGCCCTTGCTCTTTCACGTTGTTCATTCATTGCAGCGTCAAAAGCATCTTTATCTAAAGAAAATTTATTTTCTTCTAAAATTTCTGCTGTTAATTCCCATGGAAAACCAAAGGTATCATACAATTTAAACGCAGACTTACCATCTAATACATCTTTACCGGTAACTTTTAAATCAGCAATCAATTTACTTAAAAGTTCAATTCCTTGTGCTAATGTTGTATGGAAACGTTCTTCTTCTAAACTGATAACTTTACGAATATAATCTTGCTTTTCTACTAATTCAGGATAAACATTTCCAAAAATAGTTATTACCGCATCAACAGCCCCAGCTAAAAAACTTGTTTCAATACCAAGTAATCTGCCATGACGAATTGCCCGACGAATAATTCTGCGCAGAACATAACCACGACCTTCATTGGACGGCAAAATTCCATCTAAAATCATAATAGTCATACTTCTAGCATGATCAGCTATTACTTTTAGTGAAATATCATTTTTGGTGCTAGTTTCGTATTTAACGCCCGATACCTTAGACGCATATTCAATTATCGGGAAAATCAAATCAGTTTCAAAGTTCGATTTCTTATTTTGTAAGACTGAAGCAATACGCTCTAATCCTGCTCCAGTATCAATATTTTTCTTCGCTAAAGGATTGTAGTTACCAGCTTCATCACGATCAAATTGCGTAAATACCAAATTCCATATTTCCAAATATCGATCGCAATCACAACCTAATACGCAATTATCACTACAACCGCGTTCCGGGCCTAAATCAACATAAATTTCCGAACATGGACCACAAGGACCAGGACCGATTTCCCAGAAGTTATCTTCTAATTTAACAACTCTTTTAGGATTAACGCCAACCTCTTTCGTCCAAATATCAAAAGCCTCTTCATCATCTGGATAAATAGTAACCCAAAGTTGTTCTTCAGGAATTTCCAAATGCTTTGTGATAAATTCCCAGGCCCAAGCAATCGCTTCACGTTTAAAATAATCTCCAAAAGAAAAATTACCTAACATCTCAAAAAAAGTATGGTGACGCGCTGTTTTACCAACATTTTCAATATCACCAGTTCTTACACACTTTTGACTAGTAGTAATTCTTGGATGTGGTGGTTTCATCTTCCCAGTAAAAAAAGGTTTAAACGGAGCCATTCCAGCACCAACCATTAATAAAGTTGGGTCATTTTCCGGTATTAAAGAATAACTTGGTAATACCAAATGATCCTTACTTGCAAAAAACTGCAAATATTTTTCGCGCAGTTCATTTCCTGTCATAAATTTCAAAACAATCTACCTCCACTACGGTTTGGGTCATTCAAAACACATTAACTCTATTATTATAATGCTTATGATATCAAGATGTAAACCTTTTAATCTTACTATCAACCAACTAATCAATAATTGTCCCGCCACCAATCACAATATCATCTTGATAAAAGACCACCGCTTGCCCCGGAGTAATAGCTCTTTGCTTATCTTTAAAGATAACTCTCACTTTATCACCGTCTAGTGGCACAATAAAAGCCGACGCTTCTTTTGCTGCATATCTAACTTTTGCTTTAACTTCCATTGCTACTGTTAATTTATCAAACAATAAAAAGTTTAAATCAGTCGCAATTAATTCCTGTGAAAAAATTTCATCTTCAAAACCAACGACAACCGAATTGTTAGTTTGATCTAGTTTCAGGACGTAAAGTGGCTGTTTCGCCGCTATTCCTAAGCCTTTACGTTGTCCGATTGTATATAAAGCTAAGCCTTTATGCTTTCCTAAAATTTCTCCAGCGGTATTAATAATATTCCCCGGCGTCAGCATTGCCGGAGCTTTTTCTGCTAAAAAAGTTTTATAATCATCATTAGGCACAAAGCATATTTCCTGACTTTCAGGTTTATTAGCTACAGACAAACCTAACTCTGCTGCCATTTTTCTGGTTTCAGTTTTGTTTAAATCACCTAGTGGAAACATAAAATGTTTTAACGTATTTTGATTGAGATGATATAGTACATAAGATTGATCTTTATTGGCATCTGCGCCTTTTTTTAGTAAATAGCGACCAGCTTCAGAATCTTTAATAATTTTTGCATAATGACCAGTAGCGACATATTCGGCTCCTAGCTTTACAGCCCGATCCAACAACCCTTCAAACTTAATATATCGGTTACAAGCAATACAAGGATTTGGCGTTCTAGCCTCACCATATTCCTTAATAAAATAGTCCACGACCTTTTCTTGAAACATCTCTTTAAAATTCATCACATAGTGTGGAATGCCTAGTTTGTCAGCAACACTTTTCGCATCATCAACAGCCGATAAAGAACAACAACCGCGATCTGAGTTTTCATCATAATCACGGCTCTCTTCTGATAAATTCATAGTAACACCAATTACGTCATAGCCTTGTTGCAAAAGAAGGGCGGCAGTTAAAGAACTGTCCACCCCGCCGCTCATTGCTACAACTACTTTTGTTTTTGCAGTCATAACAATCACTTTCCTTCTTGCTTACTCATATAATCTTTTATTGCTTCATGCATAGCATCAGCAGCCAAATTTGAACAATGCATTTTTACTGGTGGTAAACCATCTAATGCTTCAGCAACAGAACTGTTAGTTATTTTTAATGCTTCTTCTAAAGTCTTGCCTATAACAAGCTCTGTCACCATACTACTAGTAGCAATAGCAGCACCACAACCAAAAGTTTTAAACTTTACATCTTTGATAATATTATCTTCAACTTTTAAATAAATCTTCATAATATCGCCACATTTAGCATTACCAACTTCACCCACACCGCTGGCATCTTTAATTTCGCCGACATTTCTAGGATTAGTAAAATGATCCATAACTTTTTCACTATACATATCTTTACACCTCTTTAATTTTAATATTTAGAACAAGTTTCACAATTTTCTTTTTCTATCACCATGTTTTCCGGACTTAATGGTGACATCATTCTTAATCGCTCAATGATTTGCGGTAATACTTCTAAACAATAATCAATCTCCTCTTCAGTATTACTATGCCCTAAGCTGATTCTCAATGAACCATGAGCTACCTCATGACTCATGCCCATTGCCAATAAAACATGGGAAGGATCTAATGAACCGGAGGTACAGGCTGAACCGCTAGAAGCTGCAATACCTTTTAAATCAAGGCTTAATAACAAAGCTTCTCCTTCTACAAATCTGAAACTAAAGTTAACATTATTAGGCATTCTTTTAGTTGGATGTCCATTAAGTTTTATATAACCAATTTTCTCCTTAATTCCTTTAATAAGTTTATCTCTTAAATATGTTTCATGAGCTATTTTTTCACTCATTGTTGCCATCGCAATTTCTGCAGCTTTTGCTAAGCCGATAATACTAGGAACATTTTCTGTTCCGGCACGTAAGTTTCGTTCTTGAGCGCCCCCTTGTTGAACAGCAGCAATTTTAACACCTTTTCGCACATAAAGTGCACCAATACCTTTCGGACCGTTAAACTTGTGCCCAGACAATGTTAATAAATCAACATTTAAATCTTTAACATCAATAGGATAATTACCAACCGCTTGCACAGCATCAGTATGGAAATATACACCTTTAGCTTTAGCAATTTCACCTATTTCTTTTATCGGCTGGATCGTACCAACTTCATTATTAGCAAACATAATGCTAATCAAAATTGTTTGATCGGTAATCGCCTTTTCAACATCTTGAGGATTTACCATACCAAACTCATCTACCGGTAAATAAGTTACGGCAAATCCTTCTTTTTCTAAAAACTCACAAACATGCAATACTGCATGATGTTCTACCGCACTGGTAATAATATGATTACCTTTTTTTCTATTCGCATAGGCAATTCCCTTTAATGCCAAGTTATCACCTTCGGTACCACAACCCATAAAAAACAATTCATTAGGTTCAGCTCCTATTAATTTTGCAATAGTTTCTCTTGCTACCGTTACATCTTTTCGAGCTTCACGTCCAAAAAAGTGAACACTGGAGGGATTACCAAATTTCTCACTCATATATTCATACATAACACTTGCTACTTCTTTAGCTGTAGGCGTAGTAGCAGAATGATCAAAATAAATTCTTTTCATATTATTGTCCTCTCCTTATTTTCTATCTTCTTTGCATAAGTCTGCCAGCGAAATAGAATTTAATACATTATTTATACTATCTCTAACTTTGACCCAAACATCTCTAGTGACACATTTGCCAACTTTTTCGCAGTAATTATTTTCAGTATCATCAGTTAACAAACAATCTACTAAAGTTATCGGTCCTTCCATTGTCTTTATAACATCACCAATAGTAATATCTTTAGGATCTTTGGCGAGAATATAACCACCTTGCGGTCCCCTAATACTATTAACATAACCAGCATTTCGCAACGTACTGATTAATTGCTCTAAATAATGTTCTGAAATTTCCTGTCGCAATGCAATTTGTTTTAAAGCAATCGGGCCTTCGCCATAATGTAACGCTAAATCATACATTGCAGCCACACCATATCGTCCCTTTGTTGATATCTTCATTATGATCTCCCCTAATACCCGAGTAAAACAATAGGTTTTATCTGTTTTTAATATATCAAAAAAAAATAAGCTTGTCAAAACCTTTTTTAGCTTATTTTTCTCGCCACAAATTTTCTATTCTTTTTTTTATTTCACGTTCGAAACCATTCTCTGTCGGGCGGTAATATTTTTTATTTTTAAGTTCCTCCGGCAAATAATTTTGCTCTACAAAACTCCCCTCATAATCATGAGGATATTTATAAGTAGCACCATGTCCCAATTTTATTGCACCCTTATAATGAGCATCTCTTAAATGCACCGGTATTAAACCAGAATTACTACTCTTAACATCACAAATAGCTTGGTCAATCGCCAGATAAGAGGCATTACTTTTTGGTGCTGTCGCAATATAAGTAACAGCTTGCGCTAAAGGAATTCGACCTTCCGGCATGCCGAGAAATTGCACCGCTTTCGCTGCAGCCATAGCAATATTTAAGGCCTCAGGATCAGCGTTACCAACATCTTCCGCTGCACAAATAACAACTCTTCTAGCGATAAAATTAACATCTTCTCCCGCCACTAACATTCTTGCTAGATAGTGAATTGCCGCATCAGGATCTGATCCCCTCATACTCTTAATGAAAGCAGAAATTGTATCATAATGATTGTCACCATTTTTATCATAACGTTGTATTTTATCACCGATTATTTGTTTAAGAATATCTATGGAAATATGTTTTTCTGTTGTAAAATTTGCAAGCGAAGCACTTTGCTCTAACAAATTTAAAGCAACTCTAGCATCGCCACCAGCAAAATCTGCAATAATATCAAGAACTTCTTCATCACAAATAAGTTCATAATTCCCCAAACCTTTGACTGTATCCATCAAAGCTTTTTTTAGCACAGTTTTTATGTTTTTGCTACTTAGTTCTTGTAATTGCACAATTCTACATCTTGATAACAACGGCGTATTTATTTCAAAAAAAGGATTCTCCGTGGTTGCACCGATCAACACCACACTACCATCTTCCACATAAGGCAATAATACATCTTGTTGACTTTTATTAAAGCGATGAATTTCATCAATAAATAAAATAGTTCTGGTGCGATAAAACTTCAATTGTTCCTTGGCACTTTCCAAAATTTTTCGCAGCTCACTAATTCCTGATGTTACCGCATTAATTTTTTCAAATTTGCTATTAGTTGTTTGTGCTATTAATTGCGCTAATGTTGTTTTACCGGTTCCCGGTGGCCCAAATAAAATTAAAGAAGGAATTTTATCAGACTGAATCATCTTCCGCAAATAACTCTTTGCGCCAGCTACACTTTCTTGTCCAATAAAGTCCTCAAAAGTTTGCGGTCTCATTCTTGAAGCCAACGGTAAACCAATATCAATTTCATCATGTGAAGCAGAAAATAAATCCATAATTCTCACCTTTTATCTAAACTCTATAATAATCTTAACAAAAAAACATCTTAAAAACAAACTTATATAAAAAAGACATTTTAAAGATTAACTCTTTAAAATGTCTTTAAATTTTATTTCTTCGGCATAATCGCTGTTCTGATTGATAATTCTTTTAATTGTTCCGGTGCAACTTCCGAAGGAGCTTGGGTCATAACACAAGTAGCACTTTGCGTTTTCGGGAAAGCAATTACATCGCGGATTGAACTGCGTTTAGCCATCAACATAATTAATCTATCAAGACCAAAGGCAATTCCACCATGTGGAGGAGTACCAAACTCAAATGCTTCCAACATAAAACCAAACTTACTGTTAGCATCTTCTTCTGTTAAGCCAATTGCTTTAAATACTTTTTCTTGTAATTCTCGGTTGTAAATTCTTAAGCTACCGCCACCAATTTCAGTTCCATTCAACACTAAATCATAAGCTTTAGCTTTAATTTTTCCTGGATCAGTATCAAGGTATTGAATATCTTCATCACATGGTGCTGTGAACGGATGATGCATTGCTACCCAACGTTTATCATCTTCATTATACTCAAACATCGGGAAGTCCACTACCCACAAGAATGATAATTTATCTTCATCAATCAAATTCAATCTTCTTGCCATTTCTAAGCGCAACTCACCTAAAGCTTGTGCGACTACTGCCGGCTTATCAGCAATAATTAAAATTAAGTCACCAGTTTCAGCTTTCGTAGTAGCTGTGATATTATTAATAATTTCTTCAGAGAAAAATTTAGTTATTGGTGACTTAATGCCCTCTTCAGTATATTGAATCCAAGCTAACCCTTTAGCACCATAAATACCAACATAATCTACTAACCCATCTAATTCACGACGAGCAATATTAGCATAGTTTTTAACATTAATTGCTTTTACTTCGCCACCACTTTGAATAACAGACTCGAACACTTTAAAATCGGAACCTTTAACAGCCTCTGACAAATTAACTAATTCCATTTCAAAACGTAAATCCGGTTTATCTGAACCATATTTATCCATAGCTTCAGCATAAGTTAAACGTTTGAAAGGAGCTTTGATGTCAGCATCAATACCTTCTTTAAACATTTGTACCGTCATATCTTCCATCATGCCTAAAATATCTTCATCATCAATAAAAGACATCTCAATATCCAGTTGTGTAAATTCAGGCTGACGATCAGCTCTTAAATCTTCATCTCTAAAGCAACGAACTATTTGGAAGTATTTTTCATAACCTGCTACCATTAAAATTTGTTTGAAAATTTGTGGTGATTGTGGTAATGCAAAAAACTTTCCAGGATTACTGCGACTAGGCACTAAGTAGTCACGAGCACCTTCCGGTGTGCTTTTGGTTAACATTGGAGTTTCAATTTCCACGAAACCTTGTTTATCAAGAAAATCACGCATTACTTTTGTAACACGATGTCTTAACATTAAATTTCTTTGCATTTCGGGACGACGTAAATCTAAATAACGATATTTTAATCTTAACATTTCATCAACGTCAATTCCGTCTTGAATATAAAACGGCGGAGTTTTGGCTTTATTTAAAATTCTTAATTCATTACAATATACTTCGATCTCACCAGTTGCCATTTTCGGATTAACAGTTTCAGCTGCACGAGTTTTAACGACACCTTTTACCGCTAAAACAAATTCTGATCTAATACTTTCTGCTTTTGTAAAAACTTCTTGATGCATTTCTGAAGAAAATACAACTTGCACCATACCAGAACGATCTCTTAAGTCAACAAAAATAAGTCCACCGTGATCACGTCTTCTTGATACCCAACCACATAAGATAACTTCTTCATCTTTATTAGCATTTGTTAACACACCACAAGAATGTGTTCTTTTCAATCCTTTTAATAAATCCATTAACCCTTCACCTCAGCCTTTAACTTATCTATAATATTTTCAACTGCGACAACTTCTTGCTGGCTATTAGCCATATTTTTCAATGTTACAACATTTTGTGCAACTTCATCTTCACCAACAATTATCACATATTTTGCATTGAGCTTATTTGCTTGCTTCATTTGTGCTTTAAAGCTTCTACCGCTAAAATCCATCTCAGCTTTCAGTCCATTAGCACGAAGTTGGCTCATTAAATTAAAAGCTACACTTTCTGTAACCTCGCCAAATTGAAGTATAAAAACATCACTACCGTCATTAAAATCTGGCAACAAGTTTTGTTTTTCCAATGCTAATAAAACTCTTTCGATTCCAATGGCAAAACCAATTGCTGGAGTATCATTGCCACCACACTCACCAATTAAGCCATCATAACGCCCACCACCACACACAGCACTTTGTGCGCCAAGTGGTGGGTACTGTATTTCAAAAGCTGTTTTAGTGTAATAATCAAGCCCTCTCACCAGACGTGGATTTAGATTATAGCTAATATTAGTGGCCGTTAATAATTCTTTTAATTTATTAAAATGAGTACCACAATCATCACACAAGCACTCAATCATTTCCGGTGCTCCTTGCGATAGCGCTGTACATTTTTCATTTTTACAGTCAAGAATCCGCATCGGGTTACGATCATACCGTGATTTACAATCATTGCATAAATCTTCTACTTTATCTTGTAAAAATTCTTGTAGCTTTTCACGATAAACCGGACGACACTTCGGACAACCGACGGAATTTAGTTGTAAATTCAATTCCGTTAGACCTAGTTTTTGCAAAAACTGCACCGCTAAAGTTATAATTTCTGCATCTACAGCCGGATTACTTAAGCCAATTGCTTCAATACCAAACTGATGAAATTGGCGATAACGACCGGCTTGCGGTCTATCATATCTAAACATTGGTCCAATATAAAACAATTTAGCTAATTGATTATCAGCATAGAGCTTGTTTTCCAAATATGCTCTAACAACTGCTGCTGTATTTTCCGGTCGCAAAGTTAAACTGCGCTCACCGCGATCAGTGAACGTATACATTTCTTTTTCAACAATATCAGTAGTATCACCAATTCCTCGCAAAAACAACTCGGTGTGTTCAAAAATTGGTGTACGTATTTCTTTATAACTAAATAAATTACAAATTTCTCTTATTTTACCTTCGATATACTGCCATTGACCACTAACACTAGGCAAAATATCCTTGGTCCCACGTGGACCGCTTGTTAGCATAGCAAATATTCCTCCCCATGTCTAATTTATTATTGTCCTCAGCACAATATAATAAATATTCAAACTCATCTAAATATTATATATTATCAATAGCATCTTAGTCTATTAATAAATTATTTTTTCTCATTTTTTTGACATTTTTCACAATAACCATACATTTTAAGTTGATGATCAATAACAACAAAACCGCTTTTTTGAGCAATATTAGTTTCTAAATCTTCTAGTAAATCGTCTTCGCATTCTTTTACCATTCCACAATTCAAGCAAATCAAATGATGGTGATAATGCTGTTCCTTATCGCCGGCATTAATTTCAAACCGACTTCGTCCATCACCAAAATCAATTTTATGTAAAATTTCCATATCACATAATAATTCCAAAGTACGATAAACGGTTGCCAGTCCAATCTCTGATAATTCTTTTTTTAAAATTGTATGAACATCTTCTGCACTTAAATGCTGATCTTGGTTATTTAAAAAAACTTCTAAAATTATTTTGCGTTGTGGTGTCAACTTGCATTGTCGTTCTTGCAGTCTTTGCTTTAATTCATCCATATTTATAAGCATACTAACACAACCTTATTATTAATTTAAAAACGGATTTTTTTGCCGTTCTAAGCCAATCAAACTAGCTGGACCATGACCTGGTAAAACTTTAACATCATCATTTAAGCACATTAACTTAGTCTTAATTGAACTTATTATATCAGTCATGGAACCACCCGGAAAATCCGTTCGACCAATCGACTGATTAAATAATGTATCGCCGGTAAAAACTACCTCAGTCCCCAACAAACAAATACCACCTCTAGTATGCCCTGGAGTATGAAGTACTGTTAGTTTTTCTTTACCAAAACTGATAATATCACCATCATTTAATAACGTATCAGCACCAACGGAGATAATAGGTTGCTCAATATAAACTGACAAGTTTAATTTAGGTTCAAGCAACATTTCCTGATCAAAAGTACCAATCAATATTGGAGCATTGGTTAATTTTTTCAACTCTGCATTAGCACCAATATGATCCGCATGACCATGAGTATTAATTATTGCTTTCACTATTAAAGCTTCACTTTCAATATATTTGAAAATCATTTCAACCTCAGCACCAGGATCAATCACCAGACACTCTTTAGTTTCCGGACAAGAGGCAATATAACAATTAACCCCTAACTCACCAACTTGTATTACTTTTATTATCATATATTTCCTCCAGAAATCTGTTAATTAGACGCAATAGCACGATAAACACTGTATACATCTTTTACTCGCCGTAATTTTGTCATAATCCGTTCGACCTGTTGAGCATTAGAAACTTCTAAACTAAAATTAACAGTGGCCGTTTTATTTTTATGAGTTCTTGCATTAATCGAACTAATATTGACTTTGCTTTCTGATGGCACCATCATTAATTCATTTAAAACTCCAGCCTTATCAGAGCAAATAATTTCAATTGCCACTTTATATTTAGTATCAATATTAATATCCCAGCTTACTTCAATCATTCTTTCATATTCATCGTTGGAGTTTAGCACATTAGGACAATCTGAGCAATGTACTGAAATACCTCTGCCTCTAGTAATATAACCAGTTATAATATCACCCGGTATTGGATTACAACATCTGGCTAGTCTAACTAATAGTCCAGCCTCTCCTTCTACCAACACCCCATGACTTTTGCGCGGTTTAGTATTTTTAGGCTTAAGCCCTTCCAACATTTGCGAAATATCTTGTGGCGTATTACTTCTGACTTCTTTTTTATGAACTTCAATCAGCTTTGCCATCACACCATTAATAGTTACTCCACCATAACCTAATGCTGCCAATAAGTCTTCTTCATTTAATACATTTAGCTTCTTCGCTACTTCTGCTAATCTTTCACCTTTCAGCAAATCTTTATAGTCATAACCCAAGCGTTTACTTTCTTTTTCAATTAGTTCACGCCCTCGAGCCACATTTTCTTCACGCTTTGCCTTTTTAAACCATGATCTAATTTTATTTCTGGTATCAGGTGAAGCAACAATATTTAGCCAATCTCGACTAGGTCCATTATTTTGCTTAGTTGTAATAATCTCAACGATATCACCATTAACCAATTTATATTCTAACGGTACAATTTTTCCGTTTATTTTAGCACCAATACAACGATGACCAACATCAGTATGAATTCGGTAAGCAAAATCTAATGGTATTGATCCTGCTGGTAAATCTACCACATCACCTTTCGGCGTAAAAACAAACACTTCATCGGCAAAAACATCTACTTTTAGTGCTTCGACAAACTCTCGCGGATCACGAAGTTCTTGTTGCCAATCAATCAAATGTCTAAGCCATGATACCTTGTGGTCAAAATCTTTATCACTGTTTTTGCCACCTTCTTTATACCGCCAGTGTGCCGCCACCCCGTATTCAGAAACTTTGTGCATCTGCCAAGTTCTAATCTGAATTTCCAAAGGATAACCTTTTGTTCCAATCACAGTTGTGTGTAAAGACTGATACATATTAGACTTAGGCATAGCAATATAATCTTTAAATCTTCCAGGAATCGGTTTCCATAAGGTATGAACAACACCTAATGCCCCATAACAATCTTTAACATTTTCAACTAAAATTCTAATGGCTGATAAATCATAGATTTCATTAATATCTTTATTGCCTTTACGCATTTTTTTATAGATACTATAAAAATGCTTGGGGCGGCCGTGAATATCTGATTTTATCTCCACCGAACTCAATTTTTCGTTTAATATTTCAATCGATTCGTCAATCATCTCTTGACGTTCTTGCCGTTTTTGCTTTACTTTTTCTACTAATTCATAGTATGTCTCAGGCTCTAAATATCTTAACGCCAAATCTTCTAGTTCCCATTTAATATTGGAGATCCCTAGCCTGTTAGCAAGTGGTGCATAAATTTCCAAGGTTTCTTGCGCAATGCGTTTTTGTTTTTCTTCCGACATATGCTTTAGCGTTCTCATATTGTGTAATCGATCCGCTAATTTTATCAAAACAACCCTAATATCTTTAGCCATCGCCAAAAACATCTTACGATAATTTTCTAATTGTTGTTCTTCTTTAGATTTATACTCAATCCGACTCAATTTCGTAACACCATCAATTAACATGGCAATTTCTTCACCGAAATTTTCTTGCATTTCCGCTAAAGTATAAGTAGTATCCTCTACTACATCATGTAATAGTGCCGCACTAATAGTAATAGCATCAATTTGCAATTCCGTTAAAATTTTTGCTACGCCAATTGGATGATTAATATATTTTTCACCAGAAACTCTAAGCTGTCCGGTATGAGCAGTTTCAGCCAATTGAAAAGCCTTTTTTACAGTATCAATCGGTGCTCCCGGTTGATACTGTAATATATTTTCAATTATTATATTTATATCATTTTCGACATTACTCATATTACCAACCTCATCTGCCATAATCTAACTACAAATCTTTCGGATAAATAGGCTTATTTATCCACGATAAAATTTCATAAGACTGCGCTTTAGTTATTTTATCAGCAAATTCCAAAAACTCAGCTTTTTCGTAAACACCTTCTAAATAAGTAGCGGAATCCTCTAAGTTTAATTTTTTCTCAGGAATAGTGTTAAAGAATATTTTCCGCCTAACACCAAAATTTTCACGCCACAATAGCCCTATTTCTTCCATAATCTTTAAACAGATAGCTACAGCCTTATCACTAATATTCTCCTTATGCTTCAACATAAATTTTTCAGCTATTTCATGATTCGTTAAATCTGTAAATTCAGTTTTTATCAAGTCTTTTAATAGTAGAAAAATTTTGCCGATTAAAGTTCGATCAGGTGCTTTATCCTTTAATACTAATTTATTCAAACTAATATCATCTTTACCAAACAGCAAGTGAATAAAACTTTCTTTCCCATCTCTACCAGCTCGACCACATTGCTGATTAAAAGTCGTGGAATTAAACGGCAAATGATATTGAATTATATTTCTTACATCAAAAAAATCTACACCTTCACCAAAAGCACTTGTTGCTACTAAGGTTTTAACTTCTCCAGTTCTAAACCATTGTTCAACTTTTAGCCGCCAATCTGCCGAAAGCCCAGCATGATAAAAAGCAATTTTATCCGCATTAACATTACACAAGCTTCTTAATTTAACAGCAATATCTACTGCTTGTTTACGACTATTAACGAATATTATATTTTTCTCATCTCGTTGTACTAATTCTTTAATATAATCTATTTTATCAGCAATATTACGCAAATCAACTACATTTAAATTTTCTCGTACATTTTTATCAATAATAATTTCATCAATGCTAAACCTTTTTTTTAGCTCTGTTACCATCGCAGGGCTTGCAGTAGCAGTCAAGGCTAAGACTACCGGATTATTAAAGTAGTTTATTATTCTTTCTAACCTTTTATAAGCAGGTCTTACAGTATCTAAAATATGATGACACTCATCAATAACTACTAACCCAACTTTATTGACCGGAATATTAATTTTAGCTAAATTTGCTTCTAGAAACTCAGGGGTAGTTAACAATATATCAACTTTATCATTACTTAACGCAAAAAACAATTCAGCTCGTTCTTGTAAAGTTAAGCTTCCATTAGCTTTAACTATTTTTAGATTTAAGTATTTTAATAGTCGGTTCATATTGATAAATTGATCATTTACCAAGGCTCGCAGTGGGTATATTATTATAGTTGTTTTGTGGTTATTATTAGCCAACAAGGTTGCTTTTGCTTGAAAAATTGCACTTTTACCGCGTCCTGTCCCCATTATCGCCAGCACATTTTTACCCTTGTCCAGTAAATCTATGGCTTGCATTTGAATCGGATGAAACTTTAAGCTACCTAGCAAAATTTCATTAATTGTGCTTAAGTCAATTTCTTTATTATATCTTAACTCAGTTAATTCACATTTATTAACCAAGATATTTACACCGTTATATTGATTTTCAGTCCCCGTTATGTTGGTTACAACCGCCTCATATTTTACGCCTTCAGATATTGCTTCCATTAGCATTTCCGCTATTTCGCTTCTTAAATAGCCTAATACCCCATAAGGACTTACAACCTTTATCGCATTGGAATCGAATTCATTATCATTCTCATTAATTAATGCTAATTTATCGCCGATTTTTATTTTAGCAACTAGTTCTTGGCGATTTTCAAAAGTTATACCTACGATTTTTGTAAAGAATTTATCAAGTTTGTTTATAGTTTTTCCTTCAACAGAACTATTACTATATAAATTATTAAGATCATTCTTTACATTATATTGGTATTTTAAATCCAATATTTTTAGCTGAATACTTTTTCTATCTTGCCATTCATTATATTCAGGATAAAAAGCGATATTTATTTTATCTTCATGACTAAAAACGTCAGCTATTGCTCCTAAGTTCCAAGCCAAAGCCTCTAATTCTTTTCCATTGGTTCCAACTTTAAATTTTAAATGTTTACCGTCCGCTCCGATTTTTTTCGCTTCTCTTATTAAAACTTCACTACTAACAAATACCGGTTTAGGGTTACCCATACCAAATGGTTCAAGCATTGTTAAATCATTTAGTAGTTTCTCAGTTATCCCTTCGCAATAAATTTCAGTATCAAGCTTAATTTTGGGCTTAAAGTCATCTATCGTTAATTTCATTTCGGCCAATTTATTTATTTTAAGCCGAAACTTCGCTATGTTTTCAACTTTAATCGTTAAACCAGCTGCCTGTTTATGACCACCAAACTGCACTAACAATTCACTACATTCATCAAGGGCTTCATATATATTAAAGCCTTCAATACTACGACATGATCCTTTGCCAACCCCATCTTTTTTGCTAATAATAACAACTGGACGATAATATTTTTCCACTATTCTCGAAGCAACAATGCCAATTACCCCAGAATGCCAATCACTACCAGCAACAACAATAACCTGATCTTGATATAGATTGCCATTTATTATCATATTGTCAACTTTTTCTAAAATATCTTTTTCAGTCCGTTGCCGATTATTATTTTCGTTTTCCAACACAATTGCTAGCTCTTGTGCTGTTACTAAGCTTTCAGTAGTTAATAATTTGACGCCAATTTTAGCATTATCCATTCGCCCAGCCGCATTCAAACGCGGTGCAATAATAAAACCAATTTTCCCCGCATCAATTTTTTTGTGAGAAAGTCCTGAACTTTGTAGTAACGCTTTCAATCCAACATTAGAGGTTGTTGTTATTTCTTTTAAGCCTAATTTTACAATAAGTCTATTTTCACCTAAGAGTGACACAATATCTGCCACCGTTCCGATTGCTACTAAATCCAAATATTTCATTAAATTTTCTTTTTTTAGCTCCAACCATAAAGCTTGACATAACTTAAAAGCGACGCCCACTCCCGCCAAGTTTTTTTCAGGATAAGTACAGTCAACTTGCTTCGGATTTATTATTGCAAAAGACTTCGGTAATACTTCTGGCGGCTGGTGATGATCAGTTATTATTATATCTAGCTTATCACTGATTGCTTCAACTTCTGCCACAGCACTGATTCCACAGTCAACAGTAATTAAAAGACTACTCTTATTATCATAAATAGCATTTAAAGCCTCACTATTTAAGCCATACCCTTCACTTTGGCGTTCAGGAATATAATAATCAACCCTTGCCCCTAAATCTGTTAAAACCTTAACCATCAACGAGGTTGAGGTGATACCGTCTACATCATAATCACCATAGATTGTAATTAGTTCGCCTGCGGTAATTGCTTTGATAATTCGCTCAACTGCCACCGCACAATCTTTTAATAAGAACGGATCATGAAAATTAGCTGCATTTACTTCTAAAAAATCCTTTATTGTTTCAGCTTGATAAAATCCACGATTAAATAACACCTTAACTACCGCTTCTGAAAGATTAAATAATGTTGCGATTTCTTTAATTTTTTCAGGAGCTGCTTCTACTGGCAATTCCCATTTTTTCTCCATTTTCAACATTATTAACCCCTCCTGTTATAATTAAAGCAATAGAAAAGCCCGGAAAAACCAGGCTTAAAAAATAATCTTATTTTTCTTCTAACTCCGGCAATTCCGGTAAATCTTCTAAGCTCTTTAAGCCAAAACATTTTAAGAAAACTTCAGTGGTTCCATAAATTATTGGCCTACCAATTGCCTCTTTACGTCCTAACTCTTTAATAAGGTTACGCTCCAACAAATTAGCAAGAACTTTATCTACTCTTACACCTCTAATAGCTTCAATTTCTTGTTTCGTTATCGGTTGCTTAAAAGCAATAATTGATAAAGTTTCTAGTGCTGGGATTGATAACTTATTTTCTTTAATTTGCACTAATTTTTCTAAAAATCCAGCTAAATGAGGCTTAGTACAAAGCTGATAACCGCCGGCAACCTCAATAATAGTTAAACCGCGTTCTTGCTGATTCATATCCTGGATAAGTTGAGCTAGTAATAACTTAACATTTTCCTGATCAACTTCCAAAATTTCCGCAATTCTTTTTAATGATAAAGGATCACCATTAACAAATAGCAAGGCTTCTAAATTACCTTTTAAATTAGTATAAAACACTAATTAATGCCTACCTCTCTAAGCAAAATTCTAATATTAGCAAATTGATATTCTTGCTTTATTAAAATTTTTTTTAGTTTTATCAGTTCTAATAATGCTAAAAAAGTAGTAATGATTTCATCTTTAGTGCCAGCTCTAGTTATAACATCGTTAAACTCAATTTCACCGCTACTTTTTCGTAATAACAAAATGACTTCTTTCATTTTATCTTGAACTGTAAATTCTTCGCGTTTGACAATCGCAAATTCTTCAATACCAGCTTCCCATAAGGTCGTAAAAGCCGTTAGCAGTAATTCCACACTTAAATCTTCCGGTGGCAAATATTGCAAAACTCCTTTTTCCGGTTTACGAAATAAATATTGTGAATGCTTATCAGCTAATGTTTCAAGCTGACTGCTTACTTCTTTAAATTTACGATATTCAATAAGCTTATCTACCAATTCTTGCCTCGGATCCTCTTCCTCTTGGCTTTCACTTCTAACCACCCGTGGCAACAATATTCTTGATTTAATTTGTAGTAAAGTTGCAGCCATCAGTAAAAAATCGCTGGCAATTTCAACATTAAATTCCTGCATTTGTTCCAAATAGTCCAAATACTGTTTTGTTATTATTGCAATTGGAATATCATAAATATTTATTTGACTTTTTTCAATTAAATGCATCAATAAATCCAGCGGTCCTTCAAAGACTTCTAGTTTCACTTTATAGGCATTCATTATTTTAAGTTCATCGCCGCACGAACCTCAGCCATTGTACTTGCTGCAACTATTCTTGCTCGTTCAGCACCATATGCTAAAATTTCTTTAACTTTTGCAGGATTTTTCTCATATTCAGTTCTTCTAACATGCATATCAGCTAAAATTCCAATCATCACATCAGCTAAGCGATTTTTACACTCGACACAGCCCATAGTGGCTTCACGACAAGAACAAGATATTTCATCGCATTGCATCGTATTAAATATCTTATGAAATTTAAAAACAACACAAACTTCTGGATCACCGGGATCAGTTTTCTTTACGCGCTTAGGATCTGTCACCATTAATCTGATTTTAGCTTTTAACTCATCTGGACTAGCCGCAAACGGAATCTCATTGCCATAAGATTTGCTCATTTTTCTGCCGTCAACGCCAGGTAACAGCGAAGCTTTACTTAGTTTAGCTTGTGGCTCCACAAAAACCGGTTTATATAGATTATTAAATCTTCTTACAATCTCTCTTGATAATTCTAAATGTGGAATCTGATCCTCACCAACCGGCACAGTATCAGCTTTATACAAAATAATATCAGCAGTCATCAATTCCGGATAGCCTAAAAAGCCATAAGTATTGATGTCCTTACCTTGATCACCTAATTGTTGTATTTTATCTTTATAAGTAGGCACTCTTTCTAGCCACGACAACGGCGTCATCATTGATAACAGCAAGTGTAGTTCTGCGTGTTCCTTAACATCGGATTGAATGAAAATAACATTTTTATCCGGATCAAGACCGGCACTAAGCCAATCCAATGCCATATTGTGAATATGCTCAGGTAATTTACTAGTATCTTCAAATGAAGAAGTTAAAGCATGCCAATCCACTATCGAAAAAAAACATTCATATTCATCTTGTAAATTAACCCAATTTTCTAACGCTCCCAAATAATTTCCCAAATGAAATTTTCCGGATGGTTGCATCCCACTAAAAATACGTCCCTTACTCATTAAAAATCTCCTCTGCTTATAAAATAATATTAATCATAGTGTTAATCATATGTAAAAAGACTTTACTGATTGGAGAAACAATAAAACCAACAATACCAAGGTATACTAAACCAATTAGAACAAAAGTTCCATACCGAGCAAAATTATTATATTCATAGGCATATTTTTTCGGCAAATAATTCGACAATACCTTTGAACCATCCAAAGGCGGTATTGGTAATAAATTGAAAATTGCAAAATAAATATTATAGATACAAGTTAATGTTAAAATTTGATTTAGCGCATCAACATTAACTCCAAATTTATTTACTAAAGCATAAACTATTCCTGCCGTAAATGCCATTAAAATATTAGAACCAGGACCAGCTAATGCTACCCACATCATATCCTTATCCCAATTTTTAAAGTTTCGAGCATTTACTTCTACCGGTTTCGCCCAGCCAAATTGTACTAACCATAACATAATCAGCCCAATCGGATCCAAGTGCGCAATGGGATTTAAAGTTAAACGGCCTTGAAATTTCGGTGTAGGATCACCTAGCGCAACGGCCACTCTGGCATGAGCATATTCATGTATAGTTAATGCAATTAACAATGCCGGCAAACGAAAAATCATATCTGGTCCAAACATTTAATCATCCTTTTCCTTATAAAAATAAAAACATATAATCATTATACTAAAATTATCCTAAAATATAAATACATTTATTATTTAATAAGCATCTGAGTTTCCAATAAACCCAGATGCTTAACTGTTATTTTAAATCTTCAATTGCTTGGGCCGCGCCCATCATCCCAATAATACTATGTTCAAATGTCAAACCACCTTGCAAATAGACAATATAAGGTTCTCTTATCGGACCATCAGCACTAAGTTCAATTGATGCCCCTTGGACAAAAGTACCGGCCGCCATAATAACTTGATCACTATACCCTGGCATATCCCACGGTTCCGGACTAACAAACGCATCTACCGGTGAATATTTTTGTAATCCTTGGCAAAATGCCACCATCTTTTCTTTCGAACCAAGCTCAATTGCTTGAATAATATCACTACGTTGTTCTTGTGGTAACGGCACAGTATTATAACCTAATTTACTGAAAAATACCGCTGCAAAAACTGCTCCTTTGATAGCTTGCGCTACAATATGTGGTGCAATAAATAAACCTTGAAACAATAGTCGATTATCTACTAACGAAGCCCCCAGCTCATCACCAATCCCCGGTGCCGTTAAACGATAGCCTGCTAATTCTACTAACTCCGCTTTGCCAACAATATAACCCCCGGTTGGTGCAATCCCGCCACCAGGATTTTTAATAAGTGATCCTGCCATAATATCAGCACCGACTGCCGTTGGTTCGATCACCTCAACAAATTCACCATAACAATTATCAACAAAACAAATACAATCACTTTTTATGTTTTTAACCTTTTGACAAATTTCCTTGATTTCAGCAACTGTTAAAGGAGCTCTCATACTATAACCACGCGATCTTTGAATTAAAACCATTTTAGTATTTGGTTTGATATAATCTTCAAACTTATCAATTTGAACCTTGTCATTAAGCATTGGAATCTCAGCATAACTTACCCCAAAATCTTTTAAAGATCCACTTACTTTTTCTTGATGACCAATAACTGTTTGCATTGTGTCATAAGGAGCTCCAGTTATTGATAAAAGTTCATCGCCTGGTCTTAATATACCAAATAACACTGTTGCTAAGGCATGTGTCCCAGAGACGAATTGTGTTCTAAATAAAGCTTTTTCAGCACCACAAATATCAGCCCAAACCGCTTCAATCTTTTCTCTTCCTAAATCATTATAAGCATATCCTGAGGTTGTTTTAAAATGCAGTTCTGAAATCTTGTGTTTACGAAAAGCATTTAAAACTTTTAATGTATTGACTTCAGCAATATTATCAATACTATGAAATAAATCAAAGCATGCTTTAACTGCCTCATTTTTTTGTTGTAAAATATTTTTTGAAAATGGCTCCATCCTTAATCTTCTCCTACTATATATTCAGTAAATTTATTAACATATTCTTTCGGCAAAATAGTCTCTAACAGTGTTCCGGCTTCTACATACTCACTGCTAGCAACAGTACCTAGCGCATACACTTGAGATAAAACGGCACTTTTGTCATAAGGTATTAATAGTTTTAACTTTTTTTGTTGTTCCGCAAAAAAAGTTTCTATTAAGTCCATTAGATTTTCTAGCTTTTGACCATCTTTCGCCGAAATAGCAACACTGTTATGATATTGCAATAATTTATTTATCGTAATTTCTTCATCGATCTTATCAACTTTATTAAAAACCAAAACAGTTGGTTTATCAACAATCTTTAATTCTTTTAAAACACTAATTACTGCTTGCATTTGCTCTTCATAATTTATATGGCTAGCATCGATAACATGCAGTAATAAATCGGCAACTTTTACTTCTTCCAAGGTCGCTCGAAACGCTGAAACTAATTGATGTGGTAATTTTTGAATAAAACCAACAGTATCGGTAAGCAATGCCTCCTGACCATTAGGCAAGACAATCTTACGTGTTGTCGGATCAAGCGTCGCAAATAATTTATCTTCCGCTAATACCTCCGCTGCTGTTAATTTATTAAGTAATGTCGATTTACCGGCATTGGTATAGCCTACCAATGCAATAGTTGGAATATTGCTGGCTATGCGATTCTCGCGGTGTAACTGCCGATGTTTCTTTACATTTTCAATCAATTTTTCAATATCATTAATTCTCGATCTAATACGACGTTTATCAACTTCTAATTTTGTTTCGCCAGGGCCTCTTGTACCAATCCCACCGCCCAGCCTTGATAGCACTAAACCTTGTCCACCAATGCGTGGCATCTTATATTTTAATTGTGCCAATTCCACTTGCAACTTACCTTCATGAGATTGTGCTCTTTGGGCAAAAATATCTAAGATTAATTCGGTTCTATCAATAACTTTTGCACCAAGAACCTGTTCTAAATTCCGTTGCTGCGAGGGACTTAGTTCATCATCACAAATCACTAAATTAGCATTATGTTCTTGCACTAACAATGATATTTCTTGTATTTTCCCTTTACCTAAAAACAACGCACTATCAGGTTTATCCCTCTTTTGATAAGTCTTAGCGACAACCTCTGCCCCTGCTGTTTTCGCCAATTGTTTTAATTCTTCCAAAGAATCTTCTATTGACCATAACCCTTTGCCTTGGTCAATTCCAATCAATACAGCTTGTTCCTGTTCTTTTATTAATATAGTTTTATTATTTGCCGTTAAATTTTTATCAACTAAAGTAGTTAGATAGGTTAAATTAATTTTGCTTACTTCATTTAAGCTTGTTTTTTCTAGTCCTTGCACTTTAAATTGCTGATTTTCATCGATTTCACCTGTTAAAAAACCTAAGCTTATTTCAATATCATTATGCTGTGCTAAGGCAACCATTAAATCAAATTTCATTTGCCTTAACGCCGATATGTCAGGAGTACTTAAGGAACTATCGCCGTTAGGATGAGTATGAATACATCTTATTCCAGATAAACGATACAATGATTTACGTCCTTCAATCTCCGGCAAAGCCGCCGTACTAATATCGCCGACAGAAATTTGCACAATCTTTCCCCGTCTATTTACATATACAACAATTTCGCGATTAATTCTATTAGTTAAATCTATTAATAATTCAGCTAATTGGTTGGTTATTATTTGTCCAACAGGAATATCAATTTCCGCTAATGATTCAATCTCACTTATCACAGTTTTTCGCAAACCACTAATATCACCTTTAACCACATTAACCACGCTCCTTCACCTAATATAAAAATAAAGGGCTATAAAAGCCCTATATAATTTATTGTTTAAATCATTTTTTTGATTTTTTAGAATTTATTTTAAGCTCCGTACCATTTATTAAACGATATATATTTTCTTTATGCTTATAAATAACAAACATTGCTGCAAAAACAGCAAAATATAAATATTCAACGGCATAATCAAAATAATATGTCAGCACCGGTACCATAAATGCTGCTACTACCGAAGCCAAAGAAACATATCTTGTTATAGCAGTAATAGCAATCCATAATATCAGCACTATCGCCGTAACTTTTGGAACAAGCATCGCAATAACGCCAAGACCGGTCGCCACCCCTTTGCCACCTTTAAATTTTAAAAATAACGACCAATTATGTCCAACTATCGCAAAAATTCCGCCCAAAATAGCATAAAGTGGCACAGTTTCATTAAAACTTAACCCTAACCATACGCCTAAACTTCCTTTAAAAGCATCTGCTAAAAATATTATTAAGGCCGGAACTACTCCTAAAACCCGATAAGCATTAGTCGCTCCAATATTTTTACTACCATATTCTCGCAGATCTTTATTATAAAAAGTTTTACCGATAATCAAGCCGAATGGCACTGATCCGATAAGATAAATTAAAAATGAAATAATTATAAATTCCATTTTAGCAAACCTCTAATCTTCATCTTCATTTCGTCCACGAACAATTAGTTTTAACGGAGTTCCTTCAAAACCGAAACTTTCTCTTAATTTATTTTCTAAAAATCTCAAATAAGAAAAGTGCATTAATTCCGGATCATTGACAAAAAATATAAAGGTCGGTGGTTTTATATCAGCTTGAGTTGCAAAATAAATTTTCATTTTTCTACCACGATGAGCCGGTGGTGGATTAATGGTTATCGCATCACTGACTACTTGATTTAATACACTAGTTTGAATTCTCATCGCTTGTTGCTCTGCTACATATTTTACTAAGTCTGTAACTCTATTTACACGTTGTTGTGTTAACGCTGAGGTAAATAAAACCGGTGCATATTGCATGAAAATCAATTCATTTCTGATTGTTTCTGTAAATCTTAGCGATGTTTTACTATCTTTTTCAACTAAGTCCCATTTGTTGACAACAATTACTATCCCTTTTCCAGCTTCATGGGCATAACCGGCAATTTTTTTATCTTGCTCCGTTACGCCTTCTTCTGCATTTATCACCATTAAAACAACATCAGAACGATCAACCGCTCTTAAAGATCTAATTACGCTATAACGTTCAATCGGCAAATCAATTCTTGATTTTCGTCTCATCCCAGCGGTATCAATTAATAAAAATTTTGTATCATCTTTCATAAAATGCGTGTCAATTGCATCTCTGGTCGTACCTGGAATATCACTGACAATAACTCTGTCTTGACCGATTAATCTATTAACCAAAGATGATTTCCCAACATTAGGTCTACCGATTACGGCAATACTAATTTGATCTTCATCTTTTTCTTCATGGGCTTCTTTCGGAAAAGCTTCAATAACCTTATCCAATAAATCTCCTAAATTAAGTGCATTAGTAGCAGAAATAGGAATTGGTTCTCCTAATCCTAAATTGTAAAATTCATACACATCGTGTGCATTGCTAGGACTATCAATTTTGTTAACAGCCAACAATACCGGTTTTTTACTGCTACGCAGCATATGCCCCACTTCTTCATCGGCATTAGTTAAGCCGGCTTTACCATCAACCACGAATAAAATTGCATCAGCTTCTTCAATCGCTAATTGTGCTTGATGTCTCATACACGTCAAAATATGATCGGTAGTTTCAATTTCGATTCCACCGGTATCAATCATAGTAAATTCTGTGTTAAGCCATTCTGCATCCAGATAAATTCGATCTCTTGTCACTCCCGGAATATCTTCAACAATCGATACTCTTTTTTTACCAATTTGATTAAATAAAGTTGATTTACCTACATTCGGACGACCAACAATAGCTAATATCGGTTTACTCATTTTATCACCTGTTTCCTTATTTATTTCCAATTCAATAAAATATCTTTCAATTCCGCGCCAGACGAAGCAACTTTAACCTTAGTCTTTAAATCTGTTTCCAAGTCCTGCAAGCTATAGTCATCTAAAAAAACATCCTCATCATTACGTAAAGCAATTCTAGGAATTATCACTCCGGTTCTATTACCATCAACACTTTTTAGCTGTTGAGAAATATCGTTGCCGGTTAATAAGCCTGAAACATTTATATTTTTACCAAAGAAATTATTTTCAATACTTACTACTCGTAAATTTAAATTATTGACCTTTAGTTCCGACACTAAATTTTCTAATATTTGCTGTGCTGATTTTCCACACACAATATCTAAGTATATCGGTTCTTGATAATCATTGCAATCACTATTATCTACACTGTCCCACTCATCAATAAAATTTCTCACTAAACCAATACCGTTTTCCAATTGCGGAAAGCCATCATACAGTTCAGTCTCTGGAATAGGCATCTGTGCCAACAAATAAAACTCATCACCTAAATATACAAAAGAATGTCCATGTTTTTTACGGTTTTTTTCTTGATAAGTGCTGACTACTTTAACAATATCCTGCGCCTGTTCTTTAGTGAATTTTTCTAATTTATAACATTTTTCACGATATTTAGTTAGCCCCACCGGTACTATCGCTAATGATAACACCTGCGGTTGTAAAGCCACTAAATCACTAATCGTTTTTTCTAAATAATCAGCATCATTAACCCCCGGACATAATACAACTTGAGTATGAAGCTCAATATCGGCTTTTATTAAAGCATTAATATTATTCATAATATTAGCTGCATTTTTATTATTTAACATCTTTGCTCTTAATTCACCGTCAGTAGTGTGCACTGAAACAAATAAGGGCGACAGATGTAATCTTTTTATTCGCTCCAGTTGTGCCGTACTTAAGTTTGTCAAAGTTATAAAATTACCATATAAAAATGACATCCGATAATCATCATCTTTAACATATAATGTTTTACGCATTTTGGGCGCCATTTGATCTACAAAACAAAATATACATTTATTCGCACATTTTTTGATTCCATCAAAAACAGCACTTTCAAATTCGACTCCTAGTTCTTCATCATAATCCTTATCGAATTCAATTATTTCTTGTTCACCATCAGCTTTTTCAATTAACAGTTCTATTTCTTCATCCGCTAACGCAAAGCGGTAATCAATAATATCATTTAAAGCTTGTCCGTTAATTTCTAAAATTTTGTCGCCAACTTCTAACCCTAATTCAAAACCTAGACCGTCTTCATAAACTTTTGTTATTATGCCACAGTTTGACAAACAACTCACCTCTCTATTTCTAACATAAGCCCAAAATGATACTACACTTTTATCTGCCGGCAAACCCTTTAAGGTCTATCCCTCTTAACTCCAGCCACTTACCAGTATTGCCATTTACGACAAACGGCTTATTTTTTAGTTTCTGCAAGTTATCTGCACCCATTAATAGCATATATTTTTTAATATCTTCTAATAATTCTTCCACCCAATAAATGGTTTTTGTAACACCATCATTACTGATTTTTTCAACAAAAGGCTTAGCAATTCCAACCGCACTAGCTCCAATAGTCAAAGCTTTTACAATATCAAGACTCTTTCTTATCCCGCCTGAAATTATTAACTCCATCTCCGCAGTTAAAACCGACTTAACTTCTAGGGCACTAATTAAAGTTGGTATGCCCCAATTAAGAAAGTCATTGCTAATTTCATTTTCATTGCGCCTCGCTTCAATAGCAATAAAGTTAGTCCCACCTTTACCACCAACATCAAAGATTTTAGCTCCAGCCGTAATTAATTTTTCTGCTTGCTCTTTAGCAATACCACAGCCAACTTCTTTTATAATAACCGGAATATCAACTTCTTTGATAATTGACATTATATTAGCAAAATAATTTGCAAAGTGGCGATCTCCTTCCGGCATTATTATTTCTTGTCCAACATTCAAATGAATTTGCAACGCATTTGCTTGTATCATTTCAATCGCATTTTTAGCATCATCAACTTTAGCATACGCTCCTAAATTAGCAATAACAATTCCTTCTGGATTAGCTTCTCTGACAATTTCATAAGAAGATCGCACTAATTCATTTTCAATGCCGGCATATTGAGAGCCCACCGCAATTGCACAATTAGTGGCCTTAGCCACTTTAGCTAAACTTTTATTAATAGTTAGTACATCATCTGCACCACCGGTAATAGCATTAATAATAATTGGATTATGTAAGTTTAAGTCAAGTAAATTACTGTTTAAAGAAATATCCTCATAATTAAATTCTGGCATGCAATTATGTATTAATTCCATATCATTAAAAGAATTATCGCTAGGACCATCCGGTAAAAGCATTGCATATTTTAAATGATCAAGTTTTCTTGATTCTCTCATCTTCTATTCACCAATATTCTTAAACAAATGAGCAAATCGATCTCCTAAGGTTAGAGACTCATTTTTTTCTTGTGTTGTTAAATATTTTTCAAATTCTTCACGTTCTTTATCACTTACTATTTGTTTTACACTAAACGCTAATTTTTTATTTTGTTGATCAATGTTTATTATTTTGACATTGATTTTGTCGCCGATTTTAACAATTTCTTCAGCTTTATTTATTTTTTTATCACTTAATTCACTTAAGCGAATTAAGCCTTCTAAACCATTTTCCAGTGCAACAAACACTCCATAGTCCATTATTTTTTTAACTTCCGCCGAAACAATAGCGCCTTGTGTTATTGCTTGCACCTTTTCAAACCAAGGATCTTCCTGTACATCTTTTAAACTAAGACCAATTTTTTGTTTTTCTTTGTCCATATTTATTATTGAAACTTTGATAACGTCACCTTCAGTTACAACCTGTCGAGGATTCTTAACTCTATTCCAAGACAATTCTGAAACATGAATCAACCCATCAATACCACCTAAATCAACAAAAACACCATAATCAGTAATCCTTTTAACTTCACCCGTTACAACTTGATTTATTTGCAATTCACTAAAAATTTTATCTAATTCTTGTTGTCTGGCTTGTTCCAAAAGAACTCTTCTGGAAAACACAGCCTTCTGGTTTTCTTCATTAATCTCAATTGGCATTACCTCAAAAGACTGTCCTTTAAACTGGGATAAATCTTCAACTTTTTTAATATAAATTTGCGACGATGGAATAAAACCAGTTATACCAGCAACAGCAATTCTTAAACCACCCTTAACAGCCTCAAGCACAATAGCATTAAAGACAGTTTTAGCCGTTAGTGCCTCTTCAAGTTTGCTCCAAACTTCTACTTTATCAGCTTTAATCTTCGATAAGGCTACGCCATGTTCACCACCTAGTGAAAGCACCAAAACCTTTATTTTATCACCACACTTAACAACGCCACTAGTATTTTCTGGCACTGGATAAGCTAGTTCCGCTAACGAAATAAACCCTTCTGCTTTGTAACCGATGTCGACCAAAACTTCTTTATCTCGAACACTTACTACTAAGCCTTCCACTATATCGCCAACATTGATGTTTTTAAAATAAGTATATTCCACATTTTCAGTATTTTCTTTAATAGCATCGCCTTTATTCAAGCATTGGCAGACTTCATTAATAACCCAATCAGGCGTAGATGCTCCGGCCGTAACCCCAACATGCGCAATGCCTTCAAACCACTCCGCTTTCATTTCTTCTACCGTCTCAATGTGGTAACACTTATCACAAACTTCCTTACACAACTCTGCCAAACGACCAGTATTAGCAGAGTTTTTACCACCAACTACTAGCATCAACTCAACTTGCTTCGCTAAAGCAATCGCTGATTCTTGCCGTTGAGCCGTAGCATTGCAAATAGTTCGTTCAATTTTTATCTCAGTAGCTTTCATTATTAACACACTGACAATTTCTTGAAAAGCTTTCGCTGAAAAAGTTGTTTGTGCCACAATGCCAATTTTCCCTTGTGCTGTATAATTAATAGCTTGTGCTACCGTTTGTATTACCGTAGCTTTGCCTTCTGCCCATTCAAAAATACTCTGCACTTCCGGATGTTCTTCTTCTCCGATAATAATTATATTATAGCCTTCTTCTAATAATTTATGAGCTGCCATCTGAGCTTTTTTAACATGTGGACAAGTTGCATCAACAATATTTAAATTTTTAGCCTTAGCTTCATTATAAATTGTCGGGCCAACACCATGTGAGCGAATAATAACAGTTCCTTCATTTATCTCACTTAAAGAATCAGCCATAATAATACCATCTTTTTCTAATTTTTTCACAACTTGCGGGTTGTGGATAATCGGTCCTAAGGTACGAGCTTTTTCCATTTCACGACAATCTTCTGCCATTTTTACAGCTCTTTTCACACCATAACAAAAGCCTCTATGTTCTGCTAAACTTATTTTCATAATAATATTATTAAACTAATGTTTAATAATATCTTCACCTCTCTTTACCATAGATTTTAATTAATCTTTGCTAAGTCAAAATAAAAACAATGTTTGTTATTGTCACTAGTACTTATTATTAATTTTATCGGCTTGCCGAGTTCGATACTGCTTTCTTTAAAATACACAAAACTACCGGCACTGTATTTTTTATTCTTTTCATTATAACTAACAGCTTGCGGAATAATTTTCACAGACTTTACCACGTTATCACCTTGAACTATAATCGCTACTAAATTTTGTGCAAAAATATCATTTTCCCCGCTAACTTTAATACTAAAGCTAAGAATATCATTATAATCAATAATAACTTTTTCACTATCTTGTAATGTGACTTTCTTATTTTTTAAAGTAGCCTCTTTAGCATCAGTTGCTATTAACAGATAGGAAGTATAGATATGCGCAATTTCAGCAGTCTCATCTAATTTGCTCGAAGTTTCCTCATAAGATAACCAGGGCTTTAAAAATAAACCTAAATTTATTTTACTATTATCGATTCCATATTTTTGAGCTGCTGTAATGGATTGTTCATTTAATGGTGCTATTGCAAAAACTTGGTTATAAGTAAAAAACATCATCAATAAAATACTTATAAAAATCTTCATAAGAATAACACCCCCTGTATCTATGCCAAATAAACTCCTTTAAACACCAGCTGTGCTGGGCCAGACATATAAATATGATTGTTCTCAGCCCATTCAATATTTAAATTACCACCATCAAGCTCCACTAATGCTTTTTTGTTCGTTTTGCCTGTTAACACCGCTGCCACCAAAGTAGCACAAGAGCCTGTGCCACATGCTAAGGTCACGCCAGCTCCTCGTTCCCACACACGCATTTTTATATATTCATCATTTATAACTTGCGCAAATTCTACATTAATTTTTTTCGGAAAAAGGTTGTGAGTCTCAATGACAGGGCCAACTTGTGTTAATTTTACTTTATCTAAATCATCCACAAAAATAACACAATGAGGATTACCCATCGAAACACAAGTTATTTCATATTTTTCTTCTAATATCATTAATGGATATGAAACTATTTTATCATAACCTTGAAGCGCAACCGGTATTTGCTCAGACTTTAAAATTGGCTCTCCCATATCAACCTTGATTAAGGTTATAACATTATCTTCAATTATCACTTCAGGTGTGATAATTCCTGCTTTAGTTTCAATTTTAAATTTTGTTTTAGCAGTTAAGTTATTTTCATAAACATATCTAGCGACGCAGCGTGTAACGTTGCCACACATTTCCGCCTCACTACCATCAGAATTGAAAATTTGCATTTTAAAGTCCGCTATTGTCGAAGGGCCTACCAACACCAAGCCATCGGCACCAATTCCAAAATTTCGATCACATACTTTTATCGCTAAATTATTACAATCACTAATACTTTCTTTAAACAAATCAACAATCACAAAATCATTTCCTAAGCCGTGCCATTTAGTAAAGTTAAAACTCATTGTAATTCCCCCTCAAAATACTCTTATCTTATATTTTACTTCCTCTATAACTTAGTTGCAACTTGACAAATTATCTAACAGCCACTTCCTCATTTTGACCGCTTATCTTTATAATGTTATACTTGTCTAATAATATAAAGAATAGGTGAAAAATATGAGTTTAGATGGCTTTTCCATGATTCCGCTCTGCCGCGAATTAAAAGATAATTTATTAGGCGGTAGAATCGATAGAATTTTCCAACCAAATAAAACTACAATTATTATTAACATTCGTCAACCAGGCAAAAATCACTGCTTATTTATTTCAGTAAATCCAAACAATCCTACTATAAACTTAACTGAAGCAGAATTTAACAATCCAGAAACGCCCCCTAATTTTTGTATGTTCTTACGAAAACATATCGAAGACGGTCGCATTAGTGAAATCTTTCAAACGGCTACAGATCGAGTTATAAATCTAGCCGTTGATGTTATCGGTAAAGGTGGCTTAATTGAAACAAAAATGCTGGTAATTGAGTTGATGGGCAAATATAGTAATATTATTTTACTACAAGATAATATTATTCTAGACGCCCTGAAAAAAATAGGTTCGACCATGAGTCGAATTAGGTTGGTTTTACCGAATAAAGAGTATTTTTTACCACAAGATCCCGACAAATTAAATCTCTTAACTACCGACAACAATATTATTAAAAAGCTATTAAAGGACAGCAAGCAAACTCCTTATAAATTTTTACTACAAACATTTATCGGTTTTGGTCCTATTACCGCTAAAGAAATTATCTTTCGTTCAAGAATTTCTGATAATATAACTATTCAAGATTTAACTTTAACTCAGCTAACACAATTAGAACAGAACATTATTGAGTTTAAAACTTTAATAAGCAATAATCTCGAAAACCCTACTCTTATTATCAATGAACATAATAAGCTACTAGCGATTGCTGCTTTTAATCTTCAACATTTAGCAAGTTTTACTACACAATCATTCAGCTCCATTTCAAAAGCAATAGATTATAGTGCCAAGTTAATTGGCGAATATATTGCCCCTGAAAAAGAAACGCTAAAAAAAATAGTCACCAATGAAATTAACAAGTTAAGCAATAAATTGATTGTTTTAGAAAAAGAATTGGCTTTAGCGCAAGATGCGGAAAGTGTTAAAAAATACGGAGACTTACTCTTAACAATCCCTAATTCAAATGAAACACCTTTTCAAGAATTTATTCTGATAAATGATTGGTTTAGCGAAGATCCTTATAATAATGAAATTTCTATAAAAATAAATCCTTTGCAAACATATTTAGAAAACGCCAATGCTTATTATAATAAATACAACAAGTTAAAGCGTGCGCAAGAACTATTAGTAGTGCAACTAACAGCTACTAATAGTGAACTGACTTACCTAAAAACAATTGAAGCCTCATTAGAGCATGCAGAAGCACTATCAGAACTACGCGAAATAAAAGATGAGTTAATTTTAGGAAATTATTTGAAAGAACAACGTAAATTTAAACCTAAGCAAAAGGCAGCAAATCCATTAAAAGTAATAACCCCCGATAACACCGAAATATTTATTGGTAAAAACAATTTTCAAAATGATTATCTGACTTTTAAATTAGCACAGCCAAATGATCTTTGGCTCCATGTAAAAGATATTCCCGGCTCTCATATTATTATCAGATCTAAAAATCACATCTCAGATGAAACTCTTGAAATTGCGGCACAATTAGCAGTTCACTTTAGTAAGGCTAAAAATTCTTCCAAAGTTCCGGTTGATTATACTTTTAAAAAAAATGTAAAAAAACCAAATGGCACAAAGCCAGGGTTTGTAAATTACACTAATGAAAAAGCATTAATTATCGATCCCAACTTTAGTCTAATTGAAAAATTAATACAATAACAAAAGGTTGGTTAAGTTAGATTATCATCTAGCTTAACCAACCTTTTTTCTTACTACAACTATGCTCTTTCCATATAGTTGCCAGTTCTTGTATCAATTCTTAATACATCACCCTGATTTATAAATAATGGTACACGCACCGAATAGCCTGTTTCTAATTTTGCCATTTTAGTAGCACCTGTTGCAGTGTCACCACGAACACCAGGATCGCATTCGATAACTTCTAAGTCTACCGAATTAGGTAAATCAACACCTAAAATAGTTCCTTGGAACATCATAATGCTGATATCCATATTTTCTTTTAAGTATTTCAAAGCATCGCCAAGTTGTTCTTTAGTTAACTCTGATTGTTCGTAAGTTTCATTATCCATGAAAACATACATTTCATCATTTTCATATAGATATTGCATTTTGCGGTTGTCAACATGTGCTTTAGGAATTTTTTCACCCGGATTGAAAGTTCTCTCAACCACTGAACCTGTACGCACATTTTTCATTTTAGTTCTTACGAACGCAGCACCTTTTCCCGGTTTTACATGTTGGAAATCAATTACTTGCCATACCTCACCATCAATTTCAATTGTAACACCGGTACGAAAATCACTACTAGATATCATTCAAACACCCTCCATTATTCCTTTTAAAGGTTTAAATCTATTTCTATTAAATGTTTACTACTTTTTGTTAAGACTTCACAACCTTCAGTAGTAACCATAACAGTATCTTCTATTCTTATGCCACCCCACCCAGGCAAATACACCCCTGGTTCAACAGTAACAACCATCATTGGCTTTAAGCTATCACACATACTAGCTGGTGATAACCTTGGAAACTCATGGATCTCTAACCCCACCCCATGACCAAGTCCATGTCCAAAAAATTGTCCATAACCACCATTCATAATATATCTACGCACAACTTCATCTACAAATTGCCCTGAAACTCCAGGTTTTAAGGTTTTAACCCCTAACAGCTGGGCTTGTAAAACAAAATCATACAATTGCTGTTGCTTTTCTTCTACTGGTCCCACACAAATCGTCCTAGTTATATCAGAATGATAACCTTTATATACTGCTCCAAAATCAAGTGTTACCAATTCACCCTCATTAATGATTTTTTCAGTTGCCACACCATGAGGCAACGCTCCTCTAATCCCTGAGGCAACAATCGTTGAAAAAGCATTTTTTTGCGATCCTAAACGACGCATAAAAATCTCTAATTCAACCGCAACTTCGATTTCACTACGACCAGGCTTGATATAAGACAATATATGTTCAAAAGCCCTATCAGCAATATTTACAGCTTTTCTTAAATGAGCTATTTCTTCCTCATCTTTAATACTGCGCAATTCATCTAAGTTGATATTTTTATATTTTAAATTCTTCTTGAGCTTGTTTAGCTTAAAGTAATCATTATAAGTAAAGTATTCACCTTCAAAACCAACATTCAAACTCTGATCTTGTTCTAGAATTTCAATAATCGCGGTATAAACGTTTTTTACGCAATTTATCACTTTATAATTAGCGGCTTCACCATTAGCCTGTTCAATGTAACGAAAATCAGTCAATAAATATTCACCTTTTTTCGTAATTAACAGCATTCCCGTAGTGCCGGTAAAACCACTAAAATAATAAACGTTTTCTAGCTTTTTTACAATTACTGCATCTAAATTATTTTTACTTAAAAACTTCTGCAATAGTATCAGTCTATTATTCATTGACAACCTCTTTAGCGAAAGACCGCACCACAGCTTCCAGGGCAATTAAATAACTATCTACACCAAAGCCTGAAATTTGACCTACAACAACCGGCGCTATTACCGAATTTTTTCTAAATTCTTCCCGTTTATGAATATTTGACAAATGAACTTCAATAACGGGAATATCAATAGCGGCAATTGCATCTCTAATTGCAATACTATAGTGCGTAAACGCTGCTGCATTTATAATGATATAATCAAATTTATTGGTGGCGTCTTGAATACTATCAACAATTACGCCTTCGTGGTTTGACTGCAAAAATTCAATATCAATATTATTAACAGCTGCTTTTTGTAACATTAATTCATTAATATCTTCCAAAGAACTGCTACCGTAAATAGTAGGTTCACGCTTGCCTAATAAATTTAAATTAGGTCCATTTATTACTAAAATTTTCTTTTTTGACAAAAAAATCACAGCCTTATAGCAAAAATATAGCTATTTCATTTTAGCATATTATTCTTATATTTTCTATATTTCGAAAAAAATTATAAATACTGAAAATCAATCTCTAAGTTTTCCAAAATCACTTTGGCTTCATCATACATATCAGTAGTCGTTCTGATCACAATAATCCCTTCTTTTTTATCAATTGTGCTCACAACCCCCAAATATTCATAACCTTCCATAATTCTGTTAATGTAATTAATATCTTCTTTATTAACCTTTAGAAAAATTTCTGTTTTCATTATTTAGCCTTTCTTCTTAACATCGAGTATTTTTCTACCGGCTTCATCATTTTAATTTTTATGATTTGCTGTGCATGAGGAGCCATATTTATTTCATTACCTTCATCATCTAACATAAATTCAAGTCTTTGGTTGAAGGTTTCTTTTTGTGGTTGAATTATTTCTATTTCTTGTCCTGTTTTCATATTATTTCTTTGTTCAACAACTGCCCAGCCACTATTTTCATCATAATCTAAAACTAGCCCAATAAAATCATGAGTTTGCAGATAAGAAGAATTGCCATAGATTTGATCTTTTTCTGTTGTTTTATTCAAATAAAAGCCGGTACTATATTCTCGGTGTGAACCTTTATTAAGTTCTTCGATCCATTCTTTTTTCACTTGATAATCATGACTATTTTCATAATAGCTGTCAATAGCTTGGCGATAAACTTTAATAACCGATGCTACATAATGAACACTTTTCATCCGTCCTTCAACCTTGAAACTATTAATGCCACTATTTATCAGTTCCGGTAAATATTCAATCATGCACATATCTTTTGAGTTGAAAATATAAGTGCCTCTTTCATCTTCAAACACAGGAAAATATTCTCCTGGTCTTTTTTCTTCCATCAATGTATATTTCCATCGACAAGACTGTGCGCAACTACCTCTATTGGCATCACGACCAGTAAAATAGTTACTAAGCAAACAGCGTCCAGAGTAAGAAATACACATTGCCCCATGAATAAACGCTTCTAAATCAAGCTTCACATTATCTCTAATTTCTTTTATTTCGGTAAAAGACAATTCTCGAGCTAATACAACTCGATTTGCCCCCATCTCTTGCCAAGCTTTAACAGAGGCCCAATTAGTATTATTAGCTTGAGTACTAATATGAATAGGTAGATTAGGAGTAGTTTGTTTTGCTATTTGGAAAACACCCAAATCTGCGACAATAATTGCATCAACCTTGATACTCTCAAGATATCTTAAATATTCCGGCAACTCTGTTAAATCACTGTTATGAGCATAAATATTTATCGTTACATAGGCTTTTTTATTAAGACTATGAGCAAATTCAATCCCTTCTTTTAACTCATCATCATTAAAATTTCCACCAAACGCTCTTAAGCCAAAAGCTTTTCCCCCCATAAAAACAGCATCCGCTCCATATATTAACGCCATTTTAAGTTTTTCCAAATTTCCGGCAGGTGCCAATAATTCAGGCTTATTCATTCTTCCCCCTCCGATAATAAGAAACCGCTATTCCATCAGCCTCTTTATATATTACCGTTTCAAAATCTATATTATTAGTAACTAAGTCAATATAAGTTCGTAAACGCGACACAATCGTTTTAAATCTTCGTGGTGTCTCTTCTAACCCTTCAACATAACCTCTAAATAAAACATTGTCTGCAATAATAATACTATCATCCGCCAACATCGGTAAAATTTTATTTAAATAGTCAACATACTGTGCCTTAGCAGCGTCAATAAAAACAAGATCAAACTTTCTCTGTGCTTTTTGAAGTTCCAATAAAGTTTTACCAGCATCGCCCACAATAATTTCTACAAACTCTGTTAAACAAGCTTTGTTAATTGAGTTTTTAGCAATTTCCGCTCTGGTCTCATCAAGTTCTAACGATATCACATTAGCCTTTACACTAATGCTATCCAACATTGTTAATAAAGAGTAACCAATAGCTGTCCCGACTTCCAAGATATTCTTAGGTTGTTTAGTTTTACAGACATCAATAAGCACCTGCATCGCCTCATCTTTTATGATTGGCACTCTATTTTCTTCTGCATATTTTTTTAATTCATTTAAAATTTCTTTCATAATTAATTTACCTGCTGTATATTTCTTAAATGTCCTTCATAGGTTTCACTAAAATGATGTCTACCCTCACTATCAGCTACAAAATATAAGTAATTAGTAGGCTGTGAGTATAAAACTGCTTTCAACGAAGCTAATCCAGGATTAGCAATCGGTCCCGGTGGCAACCCCTGATGAAGATAAGTGTTATAAGGCGATTCAATTTTAGTATCCTGAATACTTAGTTCAGGTTTAGCATACCCTAAGATATACTGAATTGTTGCACAGGATTGTAACGGCATTTCCTGCTTTAATCTATTGATAAACACCTGTGCTATTATGGGTCTATCCTCGTCAATTCTAGCTTCTTTCTCAACTAATGAGGCTAAAATTACAACCTCTCTAATACTTAACCCCATTTCATGAGCTCTTGCCTTCATTTTATCATCAAAGCGTTTATCAAATTCAGTTATCATCATCAATACAATATCTTTTTCATTGGACTCTTCAGCAAGTTGATAAGTATCAGGAAATAAAAAACCCTCCGCAATATATTTATTGTCAAAGTTATTGTTTTGCATATAATCATAAGGTTTAAGTTCTTTTGCTAAGTCTTTTATTTTTTTTGCATCAGCAATCCCTTTATCTTCTAAGCTTTTGGCAATTTCATTGACATTATAACCTTCTGGAACTGTAAAACTATAATTTACAATATTACCTCTTGATAAGATATCGATAATTTTACTATATGTCATATTAGAAGAAAAATGATAACTACCCGCTCTTAATTTTCCATCTAAATTATTCATTTTCGCAAATAAATTAAAAGCTGTCACACTTTTAGTTACACCCTTATCATAAAGCAAATGTGCAATATTATCCGTCGTCATCCCCGGTTTAACCTTAACATAAACATCAACCGTTTTATTTTTCGAAATAGAGTTTCCTACCATGCCAATTGCTAACATTGAAGAAACAAAAAAGATAAAAAAGCTTATTATCAGCCATTTAGAAATTTGGTTTTCTCCTTTTGACCAAAACAATAAAATCACCCTTCCACATCTCAATCACAAACACTTCTATTATTATACACAAAAATTACAAAAAAAAGAAACCTAAAATTAGGCTTCTTCATCATCTTCCATTAATTCATCATATGCTTTTTGAACAGCTTCAAATTCTTCATCAGTTGGATCAACATAAACTTCTTCACCGTTCTCATCAACAACGATTTTAGCAATTACTACATTTTCATCGCCACAACCACAATCGCAACCATCATCGTCGCAACCATCTTCACAATCGTCTTCTTGGATTTCAACTAGTAAAGCAAATCTGTCTTCACCTACTGGAATTATTAACTCTTCACGGTAATAATATTCATTACCTTCTTCGTCAGTCATAACAACGATTAACTCATCGTCTTCCATTATTTCATTATCTTTTTCAGTCATGCTTTTCACCTCTTATTTAAATTGTTACTAAATTCTATAATAGAAATAAACCCCTGTCAAGAAAGTATTATTTCCTACTATCTAAATACCCCTGTAGAATAAAAACAGCCGCCATTTTATCAATGACTTTTTTACGCTTAGCTCTGCTAACATCGGCTGCAATTAACGACTTTTGTGCCGCCACAGTAGAAAGTCTCTCATCCCAAAAAATTATCTTTTTACCGCTAATAACAGCATTTAAGTCATCTGCAAATTTTTTAACCAATAACCCTCTGTCACCAATACTACCATCCATATTTTTCGGTAAACCAATAACAAAAGTATCTACATCATATTCAGTTACTAAAGCACTTAATCTGGCAAAATCTTTCTCCAAATTAGTCCTTCTAATAACTTCAACCCCTTGTGCTGTAAAAAAAAGTTCATCACTTACAGCTATTCCAATCGTTTTGTCACCAACGTCCAGTCCCAGAATTCTCATTAGTCCCCCTATTTGTTCTTTAAATAAGCACGAACAAGCTCTTCTAATAATTCATCGCGCTCCAATTTACGAATTAACCCTCTTGCATTATTATAGCTGGTAACATAAGTAGGATCTCCGGACAATAAATAACCTACAAGCTGATTAATCGGATTATATCCTTTTTCACTTAAAGCTTGACAGACCTTTTTTATTATAATTGATGCATCATTAATTTCCTCATTCTCTACTTTAAACATCATTGTCTCTTCAAAATTCGGCATAACAAATACCTCCTACTGTATTAAATAACCTTAATAATTACATTATACTCTTTTGAGTGGTAATTTACTATAATTTTATAATGATATTATAAACAAGAAATTGCTCCCACTAGGACTACACTAAAATATTTTCTTAATCAATACAACTATTCAACCAAAATCCGTTGACATTCACTAATAAATTCTTGCCTTCAAGATAAAAACCATAAACCTTCTTCTTATTATCTTGGATTCTTATTGTTTCAATAACTTTTTCCGCTAAATCTGTTGAAATCAGCTTTTCACCTACTGCCAAATCTTTAGCCTCAACTAAGCCCTTAGCCGTTAAAAATTTTTGATCAGCACTGACAACTATATTACCTCCTGATTGTAATTTAATATATGTCACTGCGTCTTCTTGCCCATCAATAACTGCTATGACCTTAACTTGTGCAAAATTTTCTGTCATTAAAATATCTCCACAAACAACCTCTTCCACCTTAACACAAGTTTTATCGCCTAGCATTATCTTCATTCCTTCTAAAAACATCAACTTCCACTCCTTGATTTGTCTTTATAAACACAAACCTCTTTCAATAAATATTTTTACTTTCATTTTAAATTTCAGCGAACAACCTGCAAATTTTTCTTAATAACCTGCTTTTCTTGATACATTTTTTCGTCGGCAATATTTATTAAAACATCCACATTATTTTTTTGTTTGTTGTCAAAATCAACAATGCCATGACTAACACTAATATTGTAGGCTCTTTGTTCTACCGTATTTATTTTATCATAAGCTTCAATAATTCTCTTCCAGATATTTTCAGCAGCACTAATATCAATACCATTAAAAACAATGAGAAATTCATCGCCACCTAATCTAACTAAAAAGTCTTGCTCTCTAATAATTTTTTTGATAACTTCAGCCACCGTCGTTATAAGTTCATCACCCATTTTATGCCCTAATCTATCATTAACTTCTTTTAAGCCATTGATATCAATAAAACATAAGCTAACTACTAAATGCCTTCGGTTATCTTCAGAAAATAGTTTATTCAGCCTTGTTATACCAGCCCGCCGATTTAAGGTCTTGGTAAGATGATCATACTCGGAATAATATTTAATTTTCGAATATGTTTTCCTGTTAACATATATTAATAGTCCAACAATGCCTGAAACAACTATCATTAAAAGAAAATAATACATATTCTTTTTAAATACCATTAAAGAAATTGTTGTTAAGTCATTATTAAAAAGCTCTGCGTTTTTATTGTTTTTTTCAACCACCGAGACAATGTACCAATTTCCATCACCAAGGATTAAGTTTTGTCGATGATCATTAACTTGCCCTAAATTAAATTTATGACTTAATAAGACCGGCAATGAAGTAACCAACCCTTGGTCAGTCAAAACTTGAGTCGTATGGTCAATAATTGCGTTCCAAGCTCCTGGAAAATCACCTGCAAAACTTTGCTCTTTTTTCTCTGCAAACATAAAATTCCAATCATTTTCAACATTATCTGATGATATACTATAGCCATTTGAATTTAATAAAAATATCTCGCCTTGGCTATTTTTTGCTAACTCTCTTAAGCCTAACAAAGTATAATCTGCCAAGTAATTTAAAACAATAATCCCTCGAACTTTACCATCATTGTCATATACCGGTGTCGAAAGCCTAATCATTGGTTTAAACGGAATTTCCACTTTTCCTTGCTCCATGTTCAAATCAAGCGGTGAAACATATACTGTTTCTTCCTTTAAATTTATAGCTTCCGTAAAATAATATCGTTCTTTTTTATTTTGTAAATCTTTATCGGGAACAATATAGCTACCATTTTCACTGATATTTACTCGAATTTTCTCCATACCATCAGCATCTAAAAATCTAATTTGATCATATATTTTTCGTTGGTTTGAAAAAACCGCCCAATTTTCTGCTATTTCAGCATAATTGTTGCTTTTTATTAGTTTATTTTCATAAGCGTGGTGAAGATAATGCAGGTCCGATAAAACCATACTAAATTCTCGCCCTAAAAAGTCATTTTCTAATTTAACCACCCTTTGTTCTTGACTTTTTAATGCCTCAATTTTAGTTTCACTAACTTCCTTTTCAATAAAAAATAAAATCAGAAAAGAAATCAGAAAAATTAATGAGAATGACAAAAGAAAGTACCATAACAAGTGTTTTTTATTCTGCGCAAATTTTTCTTCCATAAGCTTCACCCCATAATCTTCTGCTTTCAATACCTATCACATAAAATTAATATAATAGCTACTAAATATATTTCAGTTACCCTTATTGTAGCTAATAACCATATACCTAGCAAGAAAATAGTTTCACTAAACAATTTCCTTGTATTGATAATAATTATATTATCTGTTATTATTGTAATTAATTGTAGTTATTTTCAAATCACCCTATGTCTTAATATTGTTTTTAAAATAATACCTAATATTTTAAGTTCTTTTAGCGAGGTGCACCATGAAATTTTTCACTTATTTGCAACAAGATTTTCTTACTTTTTCCGGACGAGTTAACAGAATACACTACCTTTATGTAAACATCATCTTTTATCTATTTGTTATTTCCCTTCATAGATTTTTAGTATTCTATTCTTTTCCTGAAAATAAAATAATGCTAATCTTTATATTCCTATTTACCTTAGCCTTATTTATTACCAATATTTCTATAAAAATCAGAAGATTAGCCGACCTAAATAAATCTCCATATTATTTAATATTGAATTTCATTCCATTTATTCATTTTTTCTTTGAAATTTATTTGTTAACCTTTAAAGGAACTTCTGATACTAACAAATATGGCGCTATCCCTAATTCCTTTTACAAATCTAACCTTAATTAAAAGATTAATTTTTTCACTTGACCAACTTATCTTTTCCTTATATATTATAGATAAACAACTACTCGTTTTAAGGAAGATCGGCAATTGGAGCCTAGTACTCCTTAATGTACCAGTAGTTCTATTTTATTTACATTATCATTTTAAAATAAAAATTGAATAAATAATATATTTTATATATTATCTAAAAAGAATCACTGATTTTAAGAAAGACCGGCAATTGGAGCCCAGTACCTCTTAAAATTAGTGATTCTTTTTGTACATATTTATTTTATCCTTTATTAGTTTTATTAATTTAAATAATCTTCTTTCAATTACGGCATTTTCACTTTTCTCTAAAAGATTAATAATCCCCTCAAAATTGATCTTTGCAAAAATATATCATACTCTATTAATCTTGCTATTAAATACTCAATTTCAACTACATCATAAAGATTTAGCTTTTCTTTTTCTATTAACATTTCTAAATATGAAAAATATTCTCTCAAATTAATTTGACGTCTATCTTTCATATTTTTCAAATTTAAATAACATTATACATTATATAACTTATAAACTATATATATTTCTAAACAAAAAAGAGACTTCCCAAAAGTTCGCTGAACTAATGAAAAGTCTCTAATATTTTTTTCGGTTTTTACGTTACCAAAATGTTACCATTGGGGCTTTGCGAAAGAGCAGAGCCTTGATGTACAAAGGGTTTAAGCCCTTATTACATCATGCCGCCCATTCCGCCCATGCCACCCATTCCCGCCATTGCAGCAGCGGCAGCACCGTTATCTTTTTCTGGTTTATCAGCAACTAATGTTTCAGTTGTTAATACCATTGAAGCAATACTTGCAGCATTTTGTAATGCCGAACGAGTTACTTTAGCCGGATCAACAATACCAGCAGCAATCATATCAACATATTCTTCAGTCAAAGCATTGAAACCAATACCTTTGCCTGCTTTTTTAACATTTTCAACAATTACTGAACCTTCAAGACCGGCATTATTAGCAATTTGACGAACTGGCTCTTCAATTGCACGTTTTACAATTAATACACCAGTTTTTTCATCGCCAGTTGCTTCAACTTTATCAAGTGCAGGTAATACATCAATAAATGTTGTACCACCACCAGCAACGATACCTTCTTCAACTGCTGCTCTAGTTGCATTAAGAGCATCTTCAATACGAAGTTTTTTCTCTTTTAATTCAACTTCAGTCGCAGCACCAACTTCAATAACCGCTACACCGCCAGCTAATTTAGCCAAACGTTCTTGTAATTTTTCAATATCAAATTCTGAAGTTGACTCTTTAATTTGAGTCTTGATTTGATCTACACGGCCTTTAATGAATACTTGATCACCAGCACCATCAACAACTGTAGTTTCTTCTTTGGATACACGAATTTGACGCGCACGACCTAAGTCTTCTAATTCCACGCTATCAAGTTTACGACCTAATTCTTCAGTGATAACATTAGCACCAGTTAACGCAGCAATATCTTCTAGCATTGCTTTACGACGGTCACCAAAGCCAGGAGCTTTTACCGCTACTGCACGGAATGTACCGCGTAATTTATTAACTACTAAAGTTGCTAAAGCTTCCCCTTCAACATCTTCAGCGATAATTACTAATTCTTTACCTTGTTGTACTACTTTTTCTAATACTGGTAATAAATCAGCAATTGCTGAAATTTTACGATCAGTAATTAAGATATAAGGATCATTTAAAATAGCTTCCATTTTATCAGTATCAGTTACCATGTATGGAGAAATGTATCCTCTATCAAATTGCATACCTTCAACTACGGAAAGACTTGTGCCCATACCTTTGGATTCTTCAACAGTAATAACACCGTCTTTACCCACTTTTTCCATAGCTTCAGCAATTAATTTACCTGTTTCTTCATCAGCAGCGGAAATTGAAGCAACTTGAGCAATAGACTCTTTATCTTCAACTTTTTTAGCAGAATTTTTGATTTCTGCCACTAACGCATTAACTGCTTTTTCAATACCTTTTCTGATAATCATTGGGTTTGCACCAGCTGCAACATTACGCATACCTTCATGGATCATCGCTTGTGCTAACAAAGTAGCTGTAGTAGTACCATCACCAGCTACATCATTAGTTTTTGTCGCAACTTCTTTTACTAGTTGTGCACCCATGTTTTCAAACGGATCTTCTAAATCAATATCACGAGCAATTGTTACACCATCATTAGTAATAGTTGGTGCACCAAATTTTTTATCTAATACAACATTACGACCTTTTGGCCCTAATGTAACTTTAACGGCATTAGCTAAAGCATCAACACCTTTTTCTAATGCACGACGAGCTTCTTCGTTAAATAGAATTTGTTTTGCCATTTTTAAAATATCCCCCTTTTATTAAATAATAGCTAAAATATCTCTTTCGCTAACAATTAAATAATCTTTGCCACCGAATTTAATTTCAGTACCTGCATATTTGGAGAAAATAATTCTATCTCCTTCGTTTACATCAAGCGCCGCACGTTGACCATTGTCAAGTAATTTTCCTGTTCCAACAGCTACAACCGTACCTTCTTGTGGCTTTTCTTTAGCAGTATCCGGTAATACGATACCACTTGCTGTTTTTTGTTCTCCCTCTGAAACTTGAATTACAACTCTGTCACCTAATGGCTTTATCATTTTTTGGAGCCTCCCCTTAGAATTATTTATCTGTTAGCACTCATCACTAGAGAGTGCTAATACATAAATTATAATATATAATTTATGACTAAAAATCAACACTTTCTTGAACTTTTTTTCGTTTTTTTATAGCAATTAAGCTGATTTTTATAATATTTTTGCGTTAAAGCTTAAAATATCTTTGTTTTTCTCTATTTCTTTTTATTAATAGAATCAATAATTGCTTGAGCAACTTCTTTAATTGATTTTCGTTTTGCCATACTATATTGTTGAATTTTACGATAGGCTTCACTTTCACTCAAGTCATGCACTTCCATCAAAATTCCTTTAGCTCGATCCAATATTTTTCTACTTTCCAACGATTCTTTTAAATCTTCAAACTCATTTTCTAATTGTAGAAATTCTGCAAATCTTGATACTGCTATTTCCATCGCCGGAAATAAATTTGTTTCCTTAACTGGTTTTACTAAATATGCTAAAACTCCTGACTCTTTTGCTTTATCAACTATCTCTTTTTGGCTAAAAGCAGTTAACAATAATACCGGTGCAAGTTTTTCATTAGAAATTATTTTTGCTGCGGCAATCCCATCTAATTCCGGCATCTGAATATCCATAATAACTAAGTCCGGCTTGTATTTTCTGGTCAATTCAACTGCCTTTACTCCATCAATTGCTTCGCCAACAACAGTATGTCCAGCTTGTTCTAGTATTTCTTTTACATCCATTCTTATTATCGATTCATTATCTGCAATTACAATTTTTAAATTAGCCATAGATTATATACCTCTCTCTATATCAATTGGAATATTTATAACAGCATATGTTCCACTATCGGATTTAAAATTTATAGTTCCGCCAAGATCTTCTTGGACTAAGGTTCTGACAATCTGTAACCCCAAACTTTTACTTCTTTGCAAGTCAAATTCTGGCGGTAAACCATGTCCATTGTCATAAATTGTAATTAGGTAGTGATCTGCTCTTATTACTATTTCAATACCGATCGTACCATCTTTATTGCCTGCAAAGCCATGTTCTAACGAATTTAAGATCAGTTCATTAATAACCAAGGCTAAACTACAAGCTTTTTCTGAGGGAAGAATAACTTTTTCACTACTAAATTTGGTTGTTAAGTTAAAGCCCGGATCCAACATATTATTAACAACTAAGTCTAAGATATTTTTGGCAACTTCTGCTACATCAATAAAATCTTCACCTTGTTGTGATAAAAACTCATGGACTACAGAAATACTCAAAATTCTATTAATACTTTCTTCCAATGCTGCCTTTACCTCAAGCGAAGTTGATCTTCTTGCTTGCAATCTTAAAAGACTGGCAATAGTTTGTAAATTGTTTTTTACTCGATGATGAATCTCTTGAATTACTGTCGCTTTAATTAATAATTGTTTTTCTTTTTTCTTTATCTCAGTAACATCAGAAACTACAATTATTTTTATTTCCTTTTTATTTTTTGGAATAGTAATTAATCGCTGTACCAATACTATCTCGCCAACTTCAATCTCCATCTCATACGGCAAATTACTTATCGTTGTTTTTTTAGTTATATGTCTAGTTATTTCCCTGTCAAAAATATGATGTCCAATAATATTACCGACACCTAATACTTTATAAATACTAGCCGCTGCCGTATTAGCAAAGGCAATTTTCCCATTTTCATTTACTACAATGATACCATCACTAGCTAATAACGGTCTGAATTTATTTTTATCGATGGGTAGCTGAACTGTTGATATTAAGGAAAATACTGTTTCTAATAAATAATTATAGCCATCAATTCCTATTTCCTCATAATTTGTTTCAAAACAAATTACTGCTACCATTTCGCCATTAGAATCATATAAAGGAAAAGTATACATGTCTAATAACAACCCTACTGCCCATTCACGTTTACCTTGAATATGTTTAGCAAAGCGAAATGTTCTCCAAATAAGCGGTTCTTCACTACCTTTTGCCATCGAACCGATGGAATTAGGTTTATATTGAAAGAAACTGGTATGAGGTTTAGCCTGAGCTACTATAATTAAAGATTTAACTCTGTCGCGAACATACATCGTCACCTGTGAATATGAAATATCAGCAATAAAGGGAAACAATAAGCTAATTTTATCTAAATATTCTATCTGCGCTTTACTTAACCTTGTATTTTTAGTACAGATATTAATCAGTTCATTCATTTTAAAGTCCTCACAGCGTTCCAATTTTTAATGATGGATTAGCATTTAAGTATAAATCAGCATATTTATTGGTCTTACTTTGATAATAAGCACGACAAGCAATCATCGCTGCATTATCAGTACATAAAATATTATCAGGAAAATACAATTTTATATTATCTTTCTGACAGCTATCTTGTAATGATCTTTTTAGTGCGCTGTTAGCTGCAACACCACCGGCCACCACTAATTTTTCCGAACCTGTTTTTATCAGTGCCGCCATTGCTTTATCCACTAAAACATCAACTACGGCCTTTTGAAAACATGCCGCAACATCGTTTTGATTATATTCTTCACCCTTTTGTTTAGCACTATTGATATAATTTAATACTGCTGACTTCAACCCACTAAAACTAAATTCAAAGTTCCCTTTTTCATTTAAAGCTTGTGGGAATTTAATAGCCGTAGCTGAACCAGTTTGTGCCAATCTATCAATATGCGGACCGCCGGGATATGGTAATCCCATCACTCTGGCAATTTTGTCAAAGGCTTCTCCGGCAGCATCATCTCTTGTTTGTCCCAATAAATAAAACTCATTATAATCTTTCACATGAATTAAGGACGTATGTCCTCCAGATACTACTAAGGCAACAAATGGTGGTTCAAGGTCTGGATGAGCTAGAAAGTTAGCAAAAATATGACCTTCCAAGTGGTTTACACCGATTAATGGAATATCTAAAGAATATGCTAATGCTTTTGCCGCTGCGACCCCCACTAGTAGTGCTCCCACTAA
>RRZU012307441.1_pt1 | contig 57561 bp, 48 predicted proteins | sample 2165561 | NCBI WGS metagenome assembly RRZU01 (sample SAMN10456909, study PRJNA506462) | wastewater metagenome | isolation source: wastewater sludge | place: USA: Moscow, Idaho
CAGCTAAAAAATGGAATAAACCAATCCCTAATTGGGGGTTAATTATAAACCAATTTATGACTATATTTGCAGAAAGGGCTCAACTTTAAAAGTCGAACCCTTCAATTAATACTTACACACTTAATGGGATAGTGTCAAAAAATGAATGATGAGTGGGTTGATTTAATTATATAAGTCAACCCACTTTTTTTATAATACATTACTGAAAAAACATCTCATTTATTTTAATTGAAAGTTATGATTGAACAGCCAATTGATACTTTTGAGCCAAATTACGATGAAGATAAAGTGCCTATCTTTAAAGTTCCCAACCCTTTAGAAATGTTTTGTGGCGAAAGGGTCAATACAATTGAAGAGTGGGAAGGCAGACGTCGTCCAGAACTGCTCGATTTCTTTACACACAATGTGTATGGCAAAGTGCCAGGTGAATTAAAATTCTCTTCATTTAGAATTGTAGAGCAAAGCAACAGCGCTATTGAGGGGAAGGCAAAACGAAAACAAGTTGAGCTTATATTTAAGAAAAACAAACGGACTCTCTCTTTCAATATATTGATATATCTGCCTAAAAATGTGAGTAGAGCTCCAGTTTTTATGGGATATAACTTTTATGGAAATCATACTGTAACCAATGACTCTAAAATAATTATATCAGATGCTTGGACAGTAAATAACGAATCCCTGGGCATTACAAACAATAGACTTGATGAGCATTCACGGGGAGTGTGTGCAAGTCGATGGCAAGTAGAATCAGTTATTGATGCAGGTTTTGGATTAGCAACCCTATTTTATGGAGAGATCGACCCCGATAAAAATGATATGACCGATGGCATTCACCCCCTTTTATACACTCGCCATCAACAACGCCCTAAAAGTGATGAGTGGGGCAGTATTGCAGCTTGGAGTTGGGGGTTGAGCCGTGTTATGGATTATCTTGAAAAAGATTTAGATATAGATGCAACAAAAGTTGTGTTGTTTGGACATTCTCGATTGGGTAAAACATCGTTGTGGGCTAGTGCTACCGACCAACGCTTTGCAGCAGTTATCTCAAACAACTCTGGCTGTGGTGGTGCAGCACTTTCAAAGCGCAAGTATGGAGAAACAATAGGACGAATCAACCATAGATTTCCTCACTGGTTTTGCAATAATTTCAAAACCTACAGTAATAATGAAGAGCAACTGCCAGTAGATCAGCATGAGTTGCTGGCTTTAATAGCACCACGCCCATTGTACGTAGCTAGTGCCGAAGAAGACAGATGGGCAGATCCACGTGGAGAATATCTTTCAGCATATTATGCTACTTCGGTTTATCGTTTATACAACAAAAAAGGTGTAGATAGCATTGATATGCTGTCTGTTAACCAACCCATACAAAACAGACTTGCATATCATATACGCAAAGGCAAACACGATGTTACAGAATATGATTGGGAGCAATATATTAAATGGGCAAGGATGCAACTGTTTGAATAGTATATGGTTTACTTCATCCAAATAGCGTGCTTTTATCATCTTTGTTGTTACCTTCACCCAATTTCTATATAGTTTTTTATCTATGTTATAGTTAAAATATTTTGAATTGGCTTGTTAAATTACTATCTTATAAGATATGCTAAATAACTTATATACAATTCATAAGCCTTTAAAACACTAATAATATGGAAGAAGACAAGAAATTTAAAAAACCTATCTACAGTGAACTACCAACCAAACTTAATGAAGCAAAAGCACTTTTTGAGCTTGCACTTGATTTAAGATGGTCGTGGGATCACTCGGCTGACGAAGTGTGGCGGCAGTTAGACCCTGAATTATGGGATTTGACACAAAACCCATGGGCAGTAATACAAACTGTTTCTTTAGAACGCTTTAAAGAACTGCGTGAAGATACCGAGTTTCGTAAGAAGGTAGAATCACTCGTAAAATCAAGAAGGGAAAGCAATGAATCTCCAGCTTGGTTTCAGAAAACACACCCCAAATCTAAAATTAATGGCATTGCCTACTTCTGTATGGAGTTTATGATGACCGAGGCGTTACCAATCTATTCAGGTGGATTAGGCAATGTGGCTGGTGATCAACTGAAAACAGCAAGCGATTTGGGTGTTCCGGTTGTTGGTGTAGGATTGCTATACCAACAAGGGTACTTCCGTCAGAAAATTGATTCCGATGGTAATCAATTAGCCCTTTATCCTTACAACGATCCAGGACAACTGCCCATTACCCCTTTGCGCAGAGAAAATGGAGAGTGGATGCGATTGGAGTTTAATCTACCTGGTTTCCCTCAGTGGGTAAGAGTTTGGGAGGCATCTGCCGGAAGGGTAAAGCTATACCTGTTGGATAGCAACGATCTTGGAAATTTTCCAGTAGATAGAGGTATAACTAGCGAGCTGTATGGTGGTGGCACTGAGTTGAGGTTTAAACAAGAAATGATATTGGGTATTGCTGGATGGCGCTTGTTGGAGGAGCTTGGTATTGATCCAGAAGTATGTCACCTTAACGAAGGGCATGCAGCAATGGCTATTTTGGAACGTGCACGCAGTTTTATGGAAAAATCAGGACAACCCTTCGATGTGGCTCTCACTGCTACAAGAGCAGGAAACCTGTTTACTACACATACTGCTGTTCCTGCCGGTTTCGATCTGTTCCCACCACAACTTGTAGAGCAGTATTTGGGTGAGTATGCAGAGAAAAAACTTGGCATCAGTACGCACCAATTGTTGGCATTGGGTCGTAAAAACCCTCACGACAATTCAGAGCCTTTCAATATGGCTTACTTGGCTATTCGTGGAAGTGGCGATATAAATGGTGTGAGTAGTCTTCATGGTGAAGTTAGTAGAGATATTTTTGGTCCATTATTCCCAGATTGGCCAACAAACGAAGTGCCTGTAAATCATGTAACCAATGGTGTGCACATGCCCACATGGGACTCTAAAGAAGCTGATGAGATATGGACAAATGCTTGTGGAAAGGACCGTTGGTTGGGTATGAACAAACAATTGGCAGATATTCGCAAAGTGTCTGATGAGGTGCTTTGGAAAATGAGAACCAATGCCAATGAAACACTTGTTACGTTTGCTCGCAAACATTTTGCAAGGCAACTAGAAGGTGCAAATCAGCCAATAGAAACAGTGGAAAGAGCAAAACATTTGTTCAATCCAACTGTACTTACAATTGGTTTTGCACGTCGTTTTGCTACTTACAAGCGACCCAACCTATTGCTACACGACTCACAACGCTTGCTTCGATTACTAAATAATCCTACTTATCCAGTTCAATTGGTTATTGCTGGAAAAGCACATCCAAACGATGGACCAGGGCAAGACTTAATTAAGCAATGGGTACATTTCATTAGAGTCAACGGTGCACATACACCTATTATGTTTTTAAGCGATTATGATATGCATGTTGCCGAAAACTTGGTACAGGGTGTTGATGTGTGGATAAACACACCACGCCGTCCCTGGGAAGCTAGTGGAACAAGTGGCATGAAAGTGCTTGTAAATGGTGGTATCAACCTATCTGAGCTTGATGGTTGGTGGGCTGAAGCCTATTCACCTGAGGTGGGTTGGGCTATTGGCGATGGTAAAGAGCATGGCGACGATCCAGCATGGGATGCAATGCAATCTGAGCAGCTATTCGATATATTAGAAAACGAAGTAATTCCGCAGTTTTACGACCGTAATGAAAAAGGAATACCTACTCGATGGATAGAACGAATGCGAGAGAGCATGGCTCAACTAACGCCTCGCTTCTCTGCCGATAGAACGGTGAGGGAATATACAGAAAATCACTATCTGCCAGCTGCAAAAGCATACCAAGCACGAGTTGCAAACAACGGAAGGGTAGGAAAACAGATATCTACCTTACTCAATTCACTCAATCAACATTGGGGAGAGATGCGTTTTGGAGATGTGTCTATTAAATCGACTGATGAGCAACACGAATTTGATGTAAGAGTTGATTTTGGAGCAGTCAATCCTGACACCGTGCAGGTTCAACTATTTGCAGAAGGAGTAGATGGAGATGCGCCAACTGTTGCTGAGATGGAACTTGTAAGAAAACCAAAGGGCAAAGACAGAGAATACTGTTATAAAATAGCTGTTTCTTCGTCAAGACAAGCTTCTGACTATACACCACGCATAATTCCTTGTTTCGAAGGACTATCTGTGCCACTAGAGACCAATCTTATTCTTTGGCAACGTTGATAATTAAATTGCTCATAAAGCAATTGTAAAATTCAGTCCAAATCGTTTCTCACAATATGTGAGGAGCGATTTGTTGTTTTATACTCGTACATAATGAAAAAAGCATTAATTTTGCCTCTCATTATAATTACAATTCAGATTAGTATATGAAAAAAGCACGCATAGCCCTATTTATAGGCATTTTATCTATATCATTGTTTCCAGTTATTGTTGCCATGAAATTGACACCCGGATTAACTTCGGCTTTTTACAGGATGGCAATAGCTGCAACAGCACTGTTGAGTTACGTAACCATCACCAAGTCATTAAAAGTTCCCTCTGTGCAAACAGGTCTGTTGGCTGCTCTATGTGGAGTATTGTTTGCAGCAGATATTGCCTTCTGGAATCTATCTATTCAACTAACTACTGCCACACAAGGCACATTGCTTACCAACCTTGCCCCAATATGGGTAGGTGTAATTGCATTTCTGTTTTTCAAAAACAAACCAAGGCGCTCATTTTGGATAGGCACGCTGTTTGCCATAGTAGGGATAGTTGTATTTATAGGCATAGATGTCTTCTTGAGTTTATCATTCGATAGAGGGTTTACTTTAGGTATCTTTTCAGGCTTTTTTTATGCACTATATATTCTTCTAAGCAAAGAGGTATTAAACAAAATGGAGGTTGTCTCTTTCATAACCCTTAGTTCCACAAGCAGTGCACTTTTTTTGCTGATAATAAATATTGCAGCAAAACAGCCTCTTTGGGGATTTACTTCAGCTGCATGGACTTCTCTCTTAATACAAGGATTGGTGAGTCAACTACTTGCTTGGTTGCTTATCAGTTATGCTACCAAACGAATGCGAGCAACCCGTCTTTCACTCTCACTACTGAGTCAGGTAGTGTTTGCAAGTATATTGGCATGGATATTTATTGATGAGGTTATAACTATTGAGAAGGCAATTGGCGGTGCTCTCATCTTATTGGGTATTGCTATTACTTTTTATGAGAAGAAAGAGGTTCGTAAAGCATATAGAAAGCTATAGATTTCTGAAATTAATCAGTTGCGAAAGAGTATAAACCACCTGCATAATAGGTTTAGACGCTATACGAAAGCATTTCTGCACTTGCAATGATAGCTTCTGCAACAAACAAGAGCATTTCTGCACCTGCAATATTAGCTTCTGCAATAAACAAGAGCGGATATGCACTTGTAATGTTAGCCTCTGCAATAAACGAAAGTGGTTATGCAGTTGCAATATTAGCTTCTGTAGCAGTCAAAAGTGATTATGCATTTGCATTATTGGATTAAATTTCAATCATAACAACGTTTCTATATAGAACAAAACCCGCCCTACATGTTTGTAAGAGCGGGTTTCCTTTTTTTATAGCCTTAATCTTATAAAATCTTAGTTGGTTTTACTCCTCACCATTGTCTGTCATATAAAACACCAAGTTGGCACCATCCATTATATCTTGATGCGAAATGGTCTTCTTGGTATAAGGCTCACCATTCAGCTCTATTTTATCAACATAAAGATTGTATACCGATAGGTTTACAGTTTCCATTGTAAACGTTTTACCGTTTGCCAACGGAATAGTTGCTGCAGGCACTTGTGGTGCACCTATTACATACTCTCCACTAACAGGGTTGAGTGGATAGAAACCAATTGATGAAAAAATAAACCAAGCAGACATTTGTCCACAATCATCATTTCCAATCAATCCATCGGGTTGTGCTCTATAGAAATCTGTACTAATTTGACGAATCAACTTTTGCACCTCTTTTGGACGGTCGAGATAGGGGTAAATGTAAGTAATATGGTGGCTAGGCTCATTGCCATGAGCATATTGACCAATAAGACCTGTCACATCAGCCAAATCTCCTGTTGTCTCTTTAGTAGTATAGAATAGCGAGTCTAAAAGTATTCCAGCCTCCTTTTTGCCACCCATCAAGTCTATTAATGCAGGAATGTCTTGCAACACATGCCATGTGTACTGACGGGCATTACCTTCGGTGTAGTGTCCACCTATTTGCGAGTCTGCATGAGCTAGTTCGTAGGGGTCGAAAGGTGTCATAAAATTACCTTCGCTATCTTTTGGTCTCACTGCTTTCGATTCCATGTCGTACACATTCTTGTAAAACTCAGAGCGATTCATAAAGAATTCATAGTCTTCCTCTTTCCCCATCTTCTGTGCCATCAAAGCTGCAGCATAGTCATTGAAGCTCGATTCCATAACACGCGACACCGACTCAAGTTTCACCAAATCGTAAGGATAGTAGCCATATTTATCATAAATATCCCAATTGGTTTTTGGATGCGTACTAGTTACGATAGATTTCTTTATTTCGTTGTAAGCACGTTCATAGTCAAATCCTTCAAATCCTTTTAGGTAAGCATCCACAATCATGGGCACAGAGTGGTTGCCAATCATGGTGTAGGTCTCTTGTCCCCACAATGCCCACACAGGCAAATGTTCCTGTTGTTCGCTGTAGTCGAGCATAGAGTTCACCATTCCAGGAACCATTTCAGGACTCAATATTGTGTACATTGGAAATGCAGCACGAAAAGTGTCCCACTGCGATAGGGTAGAGTAGTGCTTACCATCGGATGATTGAGACACCTTGCGATTGGGACCTATATATTTACCATCAACATCGGCTATGTTGTTGGGTTGAATAAATAGATGATAGATTGCAGTATAGAAATTCACCTTTTGTGTATCTGTTCCCTCAATATGTATACGCGATAGATAGCTGTTCCATTCGCTCACAGCATCTTCATGCACAGTGGCAAAATCCCAATGTGGCACTTCGGCTTGCATATTAGCTTTAGCAGCTTCAATGCTGGTAGAAGACATGGCAATTTTCATGTTCAGCTCCTCATCTCCCTGCATATCAAAGGTTAATATGTAGCGAGGAGCTTTTTCACGAGGGTCTTGTTTTTCCAACTCTTCTTTGCTGATAATCGATTTATCAAACTCGATAACAAAGTAGTACTCTCTTTCCACCCATTGTCTTCTTCTGGTATAACCTGAAATAGTTTTATCATCCTCGAAGTTTATTTCGTTTGCCAATATGTGCTGATATATGTGCTCTTTGCTCCACACCAATCCGCTTTGGAAGTCTGCAAGTATATTAGCAGGCTTTTCTTTGTTGAACACATATTTATGAAATGCAACATGGGGTGCAGCTGTTATCTCTACTTTCACATCGTTGTCTGTAAGGTGCACTGCATAGTATCCGGGTGTTGCCTCTTCGCTTATCAAGTCGTATTGACTGTGCAAATTGTCGCGTTTATCACCCGAGAAAGGTTGCATGAGCAAGTCGCCAAGGTCGGTTACACCAGTTCCATTGAGTCGTGTTTGCGAAAAACCCGTTATAGTTGGGTCTCCATACACATAGCCCGCACAGTAGTCCCATGAGAAGTTTCCTGTCTCTGGACCCGGTTGCACCATGCCCAACGGATAGGTTGCTCCTGGAAAAGTATGTCCTGTAAATGCAGTGCCAATAAATGGATCTACAAATTGCGTATAATCTTCATCCTCATAGATTGTCTCTTTCTTTGTTGAAGTACAAGACAATAGAGTGATTGATGCAATAATGGTGAGTAGAAATAACTTCTTCATATTAATAAGATTTTATTTTAGTTCGTTCCTAAAAAGTAAAAGGTTGGGGTACATATAAATAGTAACCCCAACGCCTTTATATAGTTGTATAATTAAATATACTTGTCAAAGATATTTAGTCTTCTATTTTAGCTCTCATAGAATCCCAAACTAGGTAAGCACACAATACTATAAACATTACTAATGCCAACCATATCCAAGCAGAATTACTACTGTTTGCCCAGCTTTCGTTAATCCAGCTGTAGCTGTTTTTTATTGCAGTAATTCTTTCTGGGCTTACAGCGCCTTCTGCTTTAATAGCTGCTTCGGCAGGTATATCTTGGATAAACTTGATAGCTGCACTCACAACTCCCATCAATGCACCACCTGCAATGAGTCCAGATGCCAATAAGGTTCCTCTATCTTTTCTTGCATTGTTTGGTGCAATGTTTTTACCACGTGTAGATACGAACCAACTTATAGCACCACCAATAACTAGCGGTATATTCAATTCGAAAGGAATAAACATACCCAAAGCAAATGCCAATGCTGGAATTTTTAAGAATGTAAGTACAATTGCAAGTATAGCACCTGCTCCATACAGTATCCATGGTGCACCAGTTCCAGACATTAGAGGGTCTATTACGGCTGCCATAGCATTTGCTTGTGGAGCAACCAATGAACCTTCACCTACAAAACCATATGTTTTGTTTAAAAGCATAATAACACCACCTACTGTAGCAGCTGATACTAATGTACCTAAAAACTTCCAAGTCTCTTGTTTTTTAGGTGTTGTTCCTATCCAATAACCAATTTTGAGGTCGGTGATAAATCCACCCGCCATTGACAATGCCGTACAAACAACACCACCAATAATCATGGCTGCCACCATACCGGTTGATCCTTTCAAACCAATAGCTACCAATATTACTGATGCTAGAATTAGCGTCATCAGTGTCATCCCCGATACAGGGTTGGTACCCACAATGGCAATAGCATTTGCAGCAACAGTTGTAAACAAGAAGGCAATTACGGCTACAATTATAATGGCTACAATAGCATGCATTAGGTTGAACTCTAGTACGCCTAAATAGAAAAACAAGAAGGTTAAAACTAAAGTAACAATTACTGCAATAGAGATAAACTTCATCGAGATGTCGCGTTGTGTGCGTTTCACCTTAGCTTCTGCAGCAGGTAGTTTTCCACCCATCTCTTTGGCTGCAAGACCTACTGCACCTTTAATTATGTCCCACGAATTGATAATACCTATAACACCCGCCATAGCAATACCACCAATACCAATGTGACGACCAAATGTGCTGAATATATCTTCGGGTGGTAAATCGCCAATAGCGCCTATAAAAGCAGGATTTAGCGTTGTAGCCATTGCATCGCTTACAAAAGGCAGCAAAGGAACAATAACAAACCATACCAATGCCGAACCTATAGCAATAATAGATGCATATTTAAGACCTACAATATATCCTAAACCTAAAACGGCTGCACCCACATTCATCTTAAACACAATTTTTGCTTTATCAGCAAGAGCTATACCTGCTGGCACAACGCGGGTAGTAAATACTTCTGCCCAACCACCAAATGTAGCAACAATAAAATCGTACAGACCACCAATGATACCTGCCATAAGCAGAGGTTTTGCTTGGTCGCCACCTTTCTCACCCGAAACCAATACTTGCGTAGTAGCAGTTGCTTCTGGGAAAGGATATTTACCGTGCATGTCTTTCACAAAATACTTCCTAAAAGGAATCAAGAAGAGAATCCCTAAGATACCTCCCAATAGTGAACTCACAAACACTTGCATAAAGCTAACTGTAATTTCAGGGTATTTTGCTTGCAAAATAAATAGTGCAGGCAGTGTAAAGATTGCACCTGCCACAACAACTCCCGAACTAGACCCAATGGATTGGATAATTACATTCTCACCAAGCGAGTTTTTGCGTTTAGTAGCTGTAGATAACCCTACTGCTATAATTGCAATGGGGATGGCTGCTTCAAATACCTGCCCAACCTTCAAACCTAAATAGGCAGCAGCAGCTGAAAATAGCACTGCCATAAGCAGTCCCAATGATACCGATCTAAAGTTTATCTCTGGATATTCTCTATCCGGCGATAACAACGGTTTGTACTCCTCTCCCGGCTTCAACTCACGTGAAGCATTTTCGGGTAGTCCTTTTACTTTTTCTTCTTCACTCATTACTTATGATTTTAACGTGTATTAGTCAACAATGGCTGATTTTGTCACGAAAATACAAAATATATTCAAAGTGTACTATTATTTAATTCACTTTATTTAAAAGGGCTTCTAAAATGCATGGCGTGTAAATACTGTTTCAGCTAGTATATGCTTTATTATCATCAAGTTAAAGATGGTTTTAAAGAAAGCATATATCACAGGGGTTGAGATTTGCAATCTAGGCTGCAATCTGTTTTTAGAAACCTATAAAGAGTTGAACTTTATATTTTAAATGATGTTTAAATAGTATCTCTTTATAAACACTCTTAATGCTTAAAAGAGTTTGCTTTAAATATCATTTAATCACATTAAATACAATCGACATGACAGGTAAAAAGATAGAACTGAAAAACAGCAAGCTTATTGTACCCAACCAGCCAACCATTCCTTTTATTGAGGGAGATGGAATAGGTAAAGAAATATGGTCGGCAGTAAAAATGATTATCGATAAGGCTGTGAACAGAGCTTATGGAGACAAAAGAAAAATAGAGTGGAAAGAGGTGCTTGCTGGAGAAAAAGCTCATATTAGAACAGGGAGTTGGTTGCCAGGTGAGACTGTTCAAGCATTTAGAAATTATTTGGTGGGGATAAAAGGTCCACTCACAACACCAGTTGGAGAGGGCATTCGTTCGCTCAATGTAGCATTACGACAAGAGCTTGACTTGTTTGTATGTTTGCGTCCTGTGCGATGGTTTAAAGGTGTGGCAACTCCGCTACTCAACCCCGAGAAGGTAAGCATTACCATATTTAGAGAGAACACCGAAGATATATATGCAGGAATAGAATGGAATGCAGGTACACCAGAAGTAAAGAGAGTACTAGATTTTTTGAAAAATGAAATGGGTGTAGCCAAAATACGTTTTCCTGAAACAACTTCTATTGGCATCAAACCAGTATCGAGTGAAGGCACAGAACGATTGGTTCGTGCTGCTATTGAGTATGCTATTGAGCATAAGCTTCCCTCCGTAACATTGGTGCACAAAGGCAATATAATGAAATATACAGAAGGAGGATTCAAGAAATGGGGATATGCCTTAGCCGAAAGGGAGTTTCCCAATGAAGTATATACCAATAATACGTTTGTAAGAATAAAAAATGCGCAAGGATTGGCAGCTGCCGTTAAATCTTACAAAGAGGCAGAAGATCAAGGCAAGATTTTCATTAAAGATGTGATAGCCGATGCTTTTTTGCAAAACACACTATTAAAACCTGAAGAATATTCGGTAATTGCTACATTGAATTTAAATGGTGATTATATATCCGATCAATTGGCTGCAATGGTTGGTGGTATTGGTATTGCACCCGGTGCAAACATAAACTACAACACAGGCAATGCCATATTTGAAGCCACCCACGGTACTGCTCCTGATATTGCAGGGCACAACAAGGCAAACCCATGCTCTATGCTACTCTCTGGTGTGATGATGCTTGAATATATGAAATGGAACGAAGCAGCAGATTTGATAACAAAAGCCCTCGAAGATATGTTTGAGAGTGGTATAGCTACACACGATTTGGCTCGATTTATGACTAATGGACAATCACTTACGACTTCAGAGTTTTCAGAGCAATTGGTGCAGAACCTATAAGAGAGAAGTAGTTTTGATAATGTGATTTTCAGCTTGTTAGCGCTAAAAAGATAACAGGAAGCATCCCTGTTTTCCACCTTCTTTCAGGATTTTACTATTATAGAAATGAAAACCTTTTCTTACCCATAGGATTAGGCTTTTGTGTCTTGATTTTCAAATCCTACATGGTAAATTAGAGTTTTATGTCCTCATCGTCAAATCTTACGTGGTAGATTAGAGTTTTATGCCTTGACTGTGCAATCCTACGCCTCCGATTTTACTGAGTGGCTCTTGTTTGTAGCATCGTACACCTCCGATTATAGTTTTGTCTCTTGACTGTCGATTCTTACCCCTCCGATTGGAGTCTCAAGCCTTGATTGTCTAATCATACACCTCCGATTTGGCTCTCACGTCTTGACTGCCAAATCTTACGTGGTAGATTGAAGTTTCATCTCTTCACTGTCAAATCTAACCCATAGGATTAGCTTTACGTAAGATAAGCGTCAGTTTTGCTTGATAAATGTAATATTATTAGAACTAAACACATCTAAATGCAAGTAGAGAGAACTTTTGAATTCTCTCTACTACTCACAAATCTATTTTAATCAATATACCTTTTCGTCAACTCATCATAAGCATCAATGCGACGATCACGGAAAAAGGGCCACCAACGGCGCACATTCTCGGTGCGCGTTTTGTCTATCTCCACAATGTGGTTTACATCCTCGTGATGAGGTGCTGTGTAAAGTAGCTCTCCTTGTGGTCCACACACAAAGCTGTTTCCCCAAAAGGTAATACCATTTGTCTGACCCGATGGATCGGGTTCGTAACCAGTACGGTTTACCGATATCATGGGCAAGCCATTTGCTACAGCATGACTGCGCTGTATAGTAACCCATGCATCCAATTGGCGTTGTTTCTCATCTTCAGTATCCGACGATTCCCAGCCAATAGCTGTTGGGTATATCAACACCTCTGCACCAGCCAACGCCATTAGTCTAGCAGCTTCCGGATACCATTGATCCCAGCAAATGAGCAATCCTAAACGTCCAACCGATGTGTCGATGGGCTCAAAACCCATATCACCAGGTGTGAAATAAAATTTTTCGTAATAAGCAGGGTCGTCAGGGATGTGCATCTTTCGATATTTACCGGCAATGCTACCATCCTTTTCCATTACCACAGCTGTGTTGTGATACAATCCAGGGGCACGCTTCTCGAACAACGATAACACAATTACTACTTCCAACTCCTTTGCCAATGCACCAAATAAGTTGGTAGATGGTCCAGGAATAGTTTCGCCTTGATCAAACACATCGGTGTCTTCTGTTTGACAAAAGTACAAACCATTGTGTATCTCCTGCATCACAATTAACTCTGCTCCTTGCTGTGCAAGCGAGCGAACAGATGCTGATAGTTTTTCAATGTTCTCTTCTATATTAGCTGTATTGGCTTGTTGTATTATTCCTACTTTCATTTTTCTTCCTCAATAATTAATGCACTCCATATGCATATGTTAGTTTGCTTTTTCTTCTCTTTTATATCTATTGAGCAGCTTCTGCTCCAAACTCCATTAAATAGGCTTTAATGAAATCGTCGATATCTCCATCCATCACGCCTGGCACATCCGATGTTTGATGATTTGTGCGGTGATCTTTTACACGTCTATCGTCGAAAACATAGCTACGTATTTGCGAACCCCACTCAATTTTCTTCTTGCCAGATTCGATTACTGCTTGTGCTCTACGGCGCTTTTCTAACTCTATTTCATAAAGTTGCGATTTCAGCAAGCGTATAGCATTCTCCCTGTTGTTTTGTTGCGAACGACCCTCGGTATTTTCAATAGCAATTTCTTGTTCTTCACCCGTATCTTCATCAATGTGGGTGTAGTGCAATCTTACACCAGACTCCACCTTGTTTACGTGCTGACCACCAGCTCCTGATGAGCGGAAGGTATCCCATGTAATGCTTCCCAAATCGACATTTATCTCAATGCTATCGTCTACTAATGGCACAACAAAAACAGATGCAAACGAAGTCATTCGTTTTCCTTGTGCATTAAAAGGCGATACACGTACAAGGCGATGCACACCATTTTCACTCTTTAAAAATCCGTAGGCTAAATCACCTTCCACTTGCATGGTTACGGTTTTCACGCCAGCATCGTCTCCATCTTGCCAGTTGGTAACGGTTACTTTATAGTTATGATCTTCACACCATCGTTGATACATCCGCACTAGCATTGCAGCCCAGTCTTGACTCTCTGTACCACCTGCACCAGCATTCACTTTCAATACCGCCCCAAGCTGGTCTTCTTCTTGACGGAGCATGTTTTTAAGCTCCAAGTCATCAAGCTTACGAATAGTACGATCGTACAATTTATCTACTTCCTCCTCGGTTATTATCTCGTCTTTTACAAAATCGAAAGCTAGCTCTAGTTCATCAGCAAGGTTTTTCACCTCTTCGTATCCATCAATCCATGCTTTGAGCCCTTTTATCACCCTCATTTTCTGTTCGGCTGCTTTCGAGTCGTTCCAAAAGTCAGGTGATTGTGAACGGAGTTCTTCCTCTTCTAATTGAATGGTTCTGGCATCAATGTCAAAGATACCCCCTTAGCGCTTGCACACGCTCCAACACATCTTTTAGTTGGTCTGCAGTTATCATATTGTTTATGTTTTATTCTTGTTGTAAATTTCAGTGTGTAAAAATAGACAAAAGTAAGCTATGTCACAAGTGGTCTACATCTCCTATAAACGTTTAGTCCGCTGTTTTTGTTTATTTATACAGGTCTAGCCTTTCACCAGCTTGTATTGTATTATTCTCAATTGTAGGATTCCACCTTTTCAACTCTTCTACAGAGCAGTTGTATTTTTTTGCAATTGAGTAGAGTGTTTCGCCAGGTTTCACCTTGTGAGTAATTCGATTGGGAGGTGTAACCAGTGTCTCCTCAGAGCCTCTTATAGCAGTTTGTCGAATCTCGCTTTTCTGTTTTTTCTTTTTCTCTTCTTCTTCCTGCTTCTCTTTCTCCTTTGTTTTTACAGGTTTTGATGCCTGCTCCGGTGAAACTGCCACAGCGCCTTCCAATGGTTTACCTGTTGTTTTGTTTATTGCAACAAATCCTTCATCTGTTTCTTTATATACTATATTGTCTTGTACCTTTATATGGTTGTTATCTGCTATGGCGCTCTCTTCTATGGGTTCTTGTTGTTTTCTTTGAATGTCTTTTATAACTCTTCCACCACGCAAGTAGCGAGCTCTGTAGTAGGGCTCTTCAGACGAAGAGATGATTACTCCATAGCTTGTTGAGGCATGAATGAAGCTAAACCTGCCATTTTTGTGAGTATCGCTTACAATGCCCACGTGCCCAACCCTACCATTGCGGCTGTTTCCTTCAAAAAACACCAAGTCGCCAATTTGCAACTCTTTTTTACTGTTTATGGCTTCGCCTTGACGAGCTTGCCCAGCAGAGCTTGCATGTAGATTATAACCAAACCTCTTAAAAACAAAAGAGGTATAGCCAGAGCAATCAAACGAATTGGGTCCTTTGCCAGCGTAGCGATAGGGAGTATTTAAGTATTTTTTTCCATATTCCACCACATCGTGTTGTGTCAACTTGGTTTTGTCAGACACAACACTCTTCTTCGACCCACACGATGCCCATAGCAGCGCCAAGATTGAAAAAACTATCAGTTTATAGTATGAAGAAGAGCTCATATAGTAAAGTAGTTATCATTTGTAATAAGTGGCAAAAATAGTCAATATAAATAGGTAGTTATCCCTTAAAAGACCTTTTAACAATATATGTATCTTTTTAATTGCTACGTTAATGCGCTGTTAAAAAACGCACTTTCGCACCCGATAGTTGTAACGAATGGTATATTCTTTTTATCTTTGCACTTTCAAAACAAGGTGGAAAGATTTGAATAGCTTGCAACCACAGAAAAAAATGCTAAAACATACTGCATTTCTTCCGCATGCCCATGTTTTTATCTCTCATCTTGTTATTTATTTCATATTATTAAAATAAACAGAGATTATGAGTTATCTATTTACTTCAGAATCTGTATCAGAAGGTCACCCAGATAAAGTAGCCGATCAAATTTCGGATGCCTTGTTAGACGAATTCTTAGCATATGATAGCAACTCAAAAGTTGCATGCGAAACATTAGTTACCACTGGTCAAGTTATATTGGCAGGTGAGGTAAAATCAAATGCATATGTTGATGTGTCGGAAGTGGCACGCAAAGTAATTGCCGATATAGGTTATACCAAAAGCGCTTATCGGTTTGAAGCCGAGTCGTGTGGAGTTTTTTCTAGCATACACGAACAGTCGGATGATATAAACAGGGGAGTTACCAAAGACGACCCAATGGACCAAGGGGCAGGTGATCAAGGAATGATGTTTGGTTATGCTACCAACGAAACCGACAATTATATGCCACTGCCTCTCGATTTGAGTCACGCTCTATTATTGGAACTAGCGCATATTCGTAAAAACGAATTACATTTGATGCCATACCTTCGTCCCGATGCTAAATCGCAAGTTACTGTAAAATACAAAGAGGATGGCACACCCGTTAGCATCCACACAATAGTACTTTCCACACAACACGACGAGCCTAAGAAACCTGAAAATGATAGCAAGGAAGCTGCTGAGGCTGCTGACAAGGCTATGCAAAACAGAATAAGAAAAGATGTGATAGAGATACTTGTGCCAAGGGTGAAAGAGAAATATGCACACAAAAAAGAGATATACGCTCTGTTCAACGAAGATATTATATATCACGTAAACCCAACTGGCAAATTTGTTATTGGAGGACCGCATGGTGATACTGGACTTACGGGTCGAAAAATTGTTGTAGACACTTATGGTGGTAAAGCATCGCATGGTGGTGGAGCTTTCTCGGGTAAAGACCCCTCAAAAGTAGACCGCTCGGCTGCTTATGCAGCACGACACATAGCCAAAAACCTTGTGGCTGCAGGTGTTTCATCCGAAGTGTTGATACAGGTGTCATACGCTATAGGTCTTGCAGAGCCTATGAGTATATATGTCGACACTTATGGGAAATCTAAGTTGGGAATTTCAGATATCGAAATTGCCAAAAAAGTGAAAGAGTTGTTCGATATGCGTCCAAAAGCAATAGAAGAGCGTTTAAAACTACTCAATCCTATCTACTTAGAGACTGCTTCATATGGTCATATGGGTAGAGAGCCAAAGGTGGTTAAAAAGACTTTCAAATCTCGCTATATGGAAGAGGCTATTGAGATGGAGGTAGAACTCTTTACATGGGAGAAATTGGATTTTGTGGATAAGATAAAGAAAGCTTTTGGAATTGAATAACAACCTTTCTTGTTGAAGCTTTTCTGCAATAAATGCCTTATAAACATGGATTATAGCTAGAAATAAGTGCTATCCATACAACAATGAATTTTTAATAAATATGAGCAATAGTATAAATTATTCATTTGCTACCAACAACTTTGGTGTAGTAGTATATAGTGCATCAAGTGCAGCAATTGACCAAATATATGTAGATGCAGCAGCTCGCTTAGGTGAGCTGCTTGCCAACAACAATATCGCCTCTATTAATGGAGGTGGCAATTTAGGGTTGATGGGAGCTGTTATCGATTCAGTTTTGAAACACAATGGTGAGGTAATAGGTGTAATTCCGCAGTTTATGGTCGATTCGGGCTGGGGGCATCAAAAGCTAACCAAACGAATTATTACAGCCACAATGCACGAGCGTAAACAGAAGATGGCAAATCTATCTAGTGCTGCTATAGCGCTGCCAGGTGGGGTGGGCACATTGGAGGAGTTGTTGGAGATAATTACGTGGAAACAATTGGGATTATACAATCATCCCATTGTGATAGTAAATACCAACAACTATTTCGATAGTCTTCTTGCAATGTTCGACAATATGATTGAGCAGGGCTTTATGCACAAACGCTATCGCAATATGTGGCGCGTAGTAAACACACCCGAAGAGGCTATTGATGAGATAAGGAAGGAGACAGTTACCTTTTCACACCTCACCAAGTTTGAAGATAAAGCTTAGTCTACACTTTAACTAACAATTTTAAGAGCAAAAGTAAGTGATTAATTTGTTGTCGCAAAACACCGATTCTATTCCTTTTATACTAAAGAGGGATGTTGTAGCGAGTATTGACACTATTCCCGCCAACAAATTTCTCTCTTATGAGTATCTACCGTTAAACTCCTCTAAGGTATTGTACAATATCGATGCAATGGGCAGTGAGACAACGTTTTATGGTGTGGAGGGAGTGATGCGTCCGTTTATACAACAGTTTGGGGGCATTATCTTTTTGGTGTTTGTCCTTTTGTTTATTATGGGTTCTGTTGTTTTTGCAAGTAGTGGTCTGTCGCATTTTGCAGGTATTCGAAGTCTTTTTAGTTTTGATAACCGCAGCACTAAATCTGATAAGAAATTGGTTACTACAATTGATGCATGGAGCAAGCTTTTTTATGCATTTCAAACCTATATCATCTATTCTATACTCTTCTTTGTTATTGCAGTAGGCAGCTCAAGCCAGTTTTATAGTAGCTACGACCATTTAATTTTGTATTTGCAAATTATTATTGTCTTTGCTCTGTTCTTTTTAGCTAAGTACCTGCTCTATGGCATCACGGGAAGTCTTTTTTCGAAGACTAAAGCAAATATTCTAATTGATACATACCTTAAAGTTTTCTTCCTTACTGGTGTTTTAAGCTTTGTGCCAATAATTGTTTTTATCTACGTTCCAGAGACAAAAATATATGTACTGCTTTTTCTGTCAACACTCTTTATTGTAGGTCGTGCAGCTATTATTTTGCAGTCGTATCTATTTTTCATAAAAGCCCACATTGGTAGTTCCTTTTATTTTGTCTATCTTTGCGGTATCGAAATAATGCCTTATCTTTTGTTGTATAAGGCAATTGTTTTGATTAATTAAAATATACTGTTATTATAATTAGCCACAACTATTATATGAGCTTGAAAGTAAAAAAAATACTCGTTTCACAACCAAAACCTACCAATGAGAAGTCTCCCTATTTCGAAATTGCGGAGAAACATCAGGTAGAAATAGATTTTCGTCCTTTTATTAAAGTAGAACGAATCACAATCAAAGAATTTAGACAACAACGTATCCAAATTCTAGATTTCACAGCTGTTGTATTTACTTCACGCACTGCAATTGATAATTTTTTCTCTATTTGCGAGGAGTTGCGTATTACTGTTTCCGAATCAATGAAATATTTTTGTAATTCCGAATCAATTGCACTCTATCTACAAAAGTATATTGTATATCGTAAGCGAAAAATATTTTTCAGCAAAACAGGTAGAATTGAGGGTCTTGCAAATGCTTTTGCAAAACATAATAAAGAGAAGATTCTTTTCCCAGTGTCTGAACAGCACAATGAAGATTTAACTAGTTTCTTGGATAAGAAAAAGCTAGATTACACCAAAAGTGTTATGTATAGGACAGTGAGCAACGATTTTGAAGAGGGAGAAAAGCTTGATTACGACTTGCTTCTCTTTTTTAGCCCAGCAGGTGTATCTTCTTTGTTGAAGAACTTCCCCGATTTTGTAGAAAATCATATGGCTATTGGATGCTTTGGCAAAGCAACTGCCACAACGCTCAAAGATTTAGGAATAGAGCTTGCTATCGAAGCTCCTGCACCAGGAGTGCCTTCAATGACTGCGGCACTGGATGAGTTCTTGACAGAAAATCATAAAAGACATAGCTAGTAAAGTATCACTTTCTGAAAGACTCTTTTTCACATAAAGGTCTTTTTTTGAGTGCTCTTCAATCATATCATGTTTTTACAGTAAAAACAATGAAAACAACACCCTATAAATAGTCCCTTTTTAAGTAGCTCTATATAGGGTGCTTTTTTGTATCTAAACTTTATCTTAAATATGACCAATAAAGAAGAGAACTATACTTTTACCAAAGCAGAGCGAGTGACAGGTGCAAAGCGGGTAGATGCTATCTTTGCATCGGGTAGAAGCTTTATCAGTTATCCCCTTCGAGTGGTGTTTGCACAACATGAACAAAGCCCCACACCTAGCTGTTCTATATTGGTAACAGTGCCAAAGAAAAGAATCAAAAAAGCTGTGCATCGCAATCGTATCAAACGATTGATACGAGAGGCATATAGGCTAAACAAAAGGCTTGTAAACGATATCGAACTCAATGAGCAGTCGTTAGATATAGCTTTTGTATATATAAAGGATGAAAACTCCAACTATAAAGAGATAGATAAAGCAGTAAAAAAAGCATTGAAGCAAGTTGCAATTCGCATAAAAAAAACAGAACCAAGTGAGTAAGCTAAGCAAAATAGGAGGCAAGGTTTTGATAGTCCCTATCAGGTTTTATCAACATGCTATTTCTCCACTTATACCATCGAGCTGTAGGTACACCCCCACATGTTCGCACTATTCAATCGAGGCTATAAAAAAGCATGGACCACTTAAAGGTTCGCTCCTAGCAGCCAAGAGGATAGGGCGTTGTCACCCATGGGGAGGACATGGGTACGACCCTGTGCCATAAAATTGACATACAACAGACAATGCTTTTGTCGCAAAAAGATATTTTCTCCACAATTGTTTATATCTTACGTTCGCAAATATATAATCGATAACTATGGAACTTTATGATATTCATACACATCAAATTTTATTAGAGGATAACGACGATCCCTATCATTCGTGTATATTAGATGTATATCCGTTAGAGTTTGAAGTAGCCAAAGTTACTTACAAGCGTCACAGTTTTTCGTGTGGAATCCATCCCTGGTATTCAGAAGATAGCGAATCGCAATTGAACTATCTTTTCGAAATTGCAACAGATCCTCGCATTATTGCAATAGGAGAAACTGGCTTGGACAAATTAAAAGGTCCTGCTTTCAATATTCAAATACCCGTCTTTATGCGTCATATAGAGCTTTCCGAACAGTTGGAGAAGCCCCTCATTGTTCATGCAGTAAAAGCATGGGAGCAACTCTATCATATACGTAAAGAAACAAAACCAACGCAACCCTGGATTATTCATGGGTTTAGAGGCAATCCCCAAATTGCTCAACAGATGGTGAGGGCTGGATATATGTTCTCGATAGGCGATAAATTCAATGTCGAATCGCTATCATTTATCCCCAAAGAGTCTCTTTTTTGTGAAACCGACGAGAGTGAAATAGATATTAGAGATGTGTATCAGCAGGTAGCAGATGCCTTAAATATAGATATAGAAGAGTTTGCTGCACAAGTAGCGAAGAATGTTCATAGGGTTTTCCCCACATTGCAAACACCACCACCCTTTTTTGCTGAGGAAAACGAGTAAGCAAGTTTATAGTTATAAGTTGAAAATTAAAAGTTGTATTTTTGATACTATTAGTTGCAACTAATCTGTATGGGTATATACTATAAATCCTATCTTGCTCATTCTTAAAGGTGCTGTTTAACCGTTACTCAAAAACCGTTTAATCGCTGTTCAATCATGTTTTAAACAGCAATCAAACATCAATAAAATAAAAAACCGCAATCACGATTCTTTAATCATGATGCGGTTTTGTTGTAATTAATCTACTCTTTTATTTTGTGAGGTGTCTTTAAATTGATTTCAATCTTATTCCCACATAAATAGTGCGAGGCTGTGCAGGACCATACATATAGTCGCTATCTCTATTTTTATAGTTGTCAGAGTCTGATTGGAAGTAGTTGGTAATATTCTTCACCCCACCAAACACCTCCATTTCAGAGTAAACACTTTTCAAAGGTATGGTGTATCCCACTTTCATACTAAGCTCGGCAAAGTTTGACGACTCTCTATATTCGTTGGGAGCCCACTCTTCGTTGGGAGAGAATTTAGCCAACCACATCTTACCCGTATAAATACCACTCAACGACGCATTAAATCGTTTGTTGGGAGTATACGTAAACACGGCATATCCGTACTGGTTGGGACTACGCATAAAGTCGCGTTTCCCTCCAGGTTGTTCATCAAAGTGTGCAATAGGCTTGTCAAATTTGCTGCTTTGCAAGGTGAAACCAGCCTCCAGTTGTGCTATTCTATTATAGTTGGCTCTTGCTTCAAGCGTTAAGCCTTTTACAACCGCAGTGGGTTCGTTTCTCTTTTCAAATAGTTCACCTCTATCATCTGCTCCCATTGGATGCAGATAGAATGCCTCTTTCAATTGTGTGTAAAATCCTTCAAGTGTTACACCAAAAATGTATAGTGCTGTAGGTTTGTCGAAGTTGATAGAACCACTAAAGCTATTTGAGCGTTCGGCTTCCAGGTCTGGGTCGAGTGAAATGCGTGACACACCACCACCAGCAAAAGCAATATGTAGGTCAGAGTCGAAAGCTTGTGGTGCACGAAAACCTGTGCCCCATGTGGCTCTAAACTGAGTGTAATCTTTCAATTTGTAGAGAAGCGATACACGAGGACTGAAAATAGCGTTGTCCAGAAAGTTGTGTTTGTCGGCTCTCACCCCTGTAAGTAGGGTAAACTCTTTGTTTATCCTCCAATCACTCTGTACAAATGCTCCAAAGTTTTTGCTTTGTTGATCTATCTCGTAGTTGTATTGAGGTATCGAGTCAACCACCTCATCGTAGAGATACTCTATACCACCCGTTAAGTGATTACTGCCAGAAAAGAAATCTGTAAGGTTGTGGTTAATATTTATACCACCCTGCATGGTTGTATTATCGGTTATTCCATAAGGAGGGTTTGATAAATGCTCATGCAGTGCATCGTCAAACTCTGCTTGTGTATCAAACTCATCTCTTTCTGGATACAATCCTGTGTAGTGGTCACGGTCGGTCTTTTGTCCTGCTAAATAAGCATTTACAGAGGTTAGGTTGTTATTAAAGTGTATCTCATAGTCCAACCCACCCATCATAATATGGTGTATACGCTCTTCAGACTGTTTAGCCAAATGCGCCAATTTATCAATCATCTCTCCACCATAACGATATTCGTACATACTGGTGAAGTTGAGCTCCAATTTCTGATTGTCGGCTGGCTCATAAAATAGGTTTGCACCAAACGAGTTGTTCTTTAGTTTGGGTAGTTCCGAGTAGTTGTCGCGTTCTTTTATTGTGCTCCCATCAGGTCTCAGTGTCAAACCCTCGTGATCGTACTGCTCTCTTTCTCTATGGCTTACAAATATTACAGCACCTGCATTTCTCTTTTTATTTACAATGCTTACGTTTCCATTTAGCACATTGTCGTTGGCTCTACCATTTATATTGTGGTAGGCATAGCTCAAATCGTAAGAGTTTTTGGTAGGTATCTGTGTTATCACATTTACCGTTCCGCCAATAGCACTCGAGCCATACAAAGCCGACCCGCCTCCACGCACCACCTCGATGCGCTCTACCATGCTAGCCGGGATTTGCTCCAATCCATACAAACCAATCAATGGGCTAAATATGGGTCTGCTATTCATCAATATTTGCGAGTAACTACCACCCAATCCATTCATACGCAATTGTGTGTAATTACATGTCTGACAATCGGTTTCTACCCTTAGTCCAGGTTGAAAGTTGAGCCCCTCGGCTATATTATTGGCTTCCACTGCTTGTAGTGTGCCTTTGCCCAACACATTCACAATTACTGGTGCTTGCGTTTTGCGTTGAAATGTTTTTGTGCCTGTAACCACCACTTCATCAAGCGACATTGTCTCGGACTCTAAATCAAAATCAATCTCAATGGTTTTGCCAGCTTCCAACTCCACCTCTATCTCTTGGTCTTTATATCCAATAAATTTTGCTACAAGCGTTTGCCTACCAACACAGGAAGGTCTATAAGCATGTAGTGGCCTGTTTCATCGGTAGAAACACCTCTATTGGTTCCCTTTACAAGTATATTGGCAAAGGGCACATGTTTATTGTTCGATGTAACATGTCCAAACACATTGGCGTCTGTTTTTTCATACTTTAGTTGCGCCATCACAAGCGATGAAGCCATTAAAGCAATTGCTGTTAGTAATAGAATTTTAATTCTCTTTGTCATTCTATGTTATTCTTTTGTTTCTACGTATATTATATTTGTAAACTCTTCATTCAATAGTAGTTGCTTCTTATCTATGCTCACCTCTATCATCTTCATCTCTTCGAAACTATTTTCAATTTGCACTGTTGTTCCAATAGTAATATTGTTTGCTGCACAAAAGTCGAAGAAGTGGCGATTGGAGCTAAATAGACGCACTATGTTATACACTTTTCCAACTTCGGCTTCGGATAGCACAATGGCATTCTTGTTTAGTTGCTCTTTACCACTACTACAAGGGATGGGGTCGCCGTGAGGGTCAGCAGCAGGATAGTTTAGATATTCATCTATCTTATCTGCTAAAAAGTTAGATGTTGCATGCTCCAGGCGTTCAGCCTCCTCATGTATTTCGTGGAGCGTCAAGTTTAGTGTCTTGCTCAAAAAAGCTTCCCACAATCTATGCTTGCGCAATATGCTTAATGCAAGCTCTTTACCCTGGGGTGTGAGCGATAGCTTTTGATACTTGGTGTAGTTTATCAAGTTTTTTTGTGCCAGGCTTCGTGCCATATCTGTGGTGGCAGCGTTAGATATATCAAGCACTTTTGCCAATGTGCCAGGACGTGTATCTTCACCCTGCCGTTGCTCTTGTAAGTATATGGCTTTTACAAAATTCTCTATTGATATTGACATTGTAGTAGTTGATTGTTGTTAGTTATTTAAGTGTGCTTAAAATATTAAACGTGCTACCCTTAAAAAAGTTTGCGGCAAAGGTATGTATATTGTTTATAACTGTCAAATGATATTGTGGTTGATATTTGTTAGGGGTAGGGAGGATGAAGATAGATTGCTTATAATGTGATGCTTTAATGCTACCCAACAAAAAAGCGAGAAAAGTGTTGTTCTTTTCTCGCTTCTATAGTATTGCTAAATTACAGACAGTGCCATTTGCAAATAAGCAGCAGTCTGTTTTATATCTATTTTATTTACTGTTTCTTCAGCACTATAGTTATTGTTTTAGTATCTCCAGGAATTAGTCCTCCAAAATCGATGCCTGTTGGATTAAACTTCACTCGTGCAGTTCCAGCTGCTAATGCCGTTACCTCCATATCAAGTCTGTTTTTATCAATTAGTGTGTAAATTTTTTTATCCTCAGTGCTATATCTTCCTGTTTCATTTCCAAAATAGCCTTCGGAAACTAAGATGCCTTTTTCTTCAAACGTCAGATAAGTTGGTGTAACAAGTGGGTGCGTTAAATCAACAGCACCTTCAGGCAGTCCCTCTAAACTTACAGCACGCCATTTACCGTAAAGTAATTTGATGTCAAAATCAAAATTAAAAGTGCGTGGATAGTTTTTTCTTAAAGTTACAATTATCTCTCCCGCATTATCAGGTATAAGAGGTGTACCCAATCCCTTAGCATTTAGTTTAACTTTTGCAGTTGTTGCTTGCAGCGAAACCACCTCAAAGCTTTTTTTGGTTTTGCCAATAGAGGTGTGTATCGATTTTTCTCTGGTGCTATACTTACCAGTTCCTTCACCAAACAGACCTTCACCTTCAAGGGTGCCATCTTTGTTGAATTTAAGATAAGTAGGTGCAGCATACAGCTCATTTAATGGAGTTGTTAGGTCTATAGAGCCTATCGACTCTATATTTGTAGCACGCCACTCACCGTAGAGCAGGTCTATTGAGTAGTCAAAATCGGCAGTTGATGGATCATCATCACTAGAGCATGCCACAAAAAGTAGTGGCATTATAGCTAATGCAAGTAAAATTTTCTTCATAGTTATATTTTTTAGTGTTTTAATTGTCTTGTCTCTATCTATATAGACTTGTTTTCTTTCAAAAGGTTGCATGGAAAAGTGTTATTTATTTCAATGCAACAGTCAATCGGTCTGTTTCACCTGTTCATGAGTGTGTGTCGTCACAACCTATCTATTAACCATAAATTGCAAATAATGTTCATTTTTTTAATCTATACAAAGCTTTTTTTACACCCGCTGTCTCTTTGTTGGCTTAGCACAAATAACTGTTGTGGTGGTATGCAATAGTATGATAAATTGATATATAGGTGAAATATTGTGAACATTAAGTAGCTTTTCTTGTTTTGAAGCTTATAGTGCTAACCATTTTAAAACCAAAAGTTATGAGCAAAAAATCATTTTTATTAGTTGTTGCAGTACTGTTTTCAGCTTTGTCCTATTCTCAATCAAACGATTTTGAAAGGCAAATGGGTGTCTCTCTTAAAGCATCTACAAACGGAATTGGCGCCGATTTGTATTTCAGACCAACAAAGAAGTTTGCAGTAAAAGCAGGAGTCGAGTATCTCTCCCTTAATCTTTCATCAAACAGGCTAGAGAGTTTTGTTGGTGAAGATGTAAATGTCACCATATCTAATCCATATGGAAACGATATAGTGTTTAATACCGAGGGTAGATTTAAAACAGGGGCAATTTCGGTAGCCGTTGGTTATCAGCCCTTCAAGCTTTTTTATGTAACTGCAGGTTTGGGTAAATCTCTATTCTCTTCAGAAGCAACAGGAATTCTAGCAACCGATGTTGTGTTTGAGGGTAAGGATGTACCAACGGTTGGCATGGTTAAACCCATTATCCACAAGGCTGATGTAGGTCCTTTTATTATCGATATCGATTACAACAACTCAATTATACCCTATGTAGGTATCGGTTTGGGTAGTTTTGTTCCTCAAAACAAGCGCGTATCTTTTGCTTTAGAACTTGGTGCATATTATGTGGGAAAATTTACGCTGGTTCACACTATGCCCTCTGGTCTCAATGCGGCAAATATAGACTTTGGACCAAATGTTACACAAGAGCATAAGGATACCTATTTCAATGAAATAAACACAGAGGTAAATAAAATTGTTGCTGATGTGGATAGAGAGGTTCGTGTTGTGATTGATGACATAAACGACGTGTTGAAAGATTATAAGTTTTATCCAGTTTTGAAGCTAACGATAGGCTTCAATGCTTTTTCGTTTTAATTGAGAAATAGCTGTTTTGGAAAGTGTAAAAACATATTCCCTACTTTAGATATTGTATAGCACAGCAAAGCAACATCTAAAATAGGGAATATATGAATAACGCTCATTAGTTATCAGGGCTTTATTAAGCTCTCAGGGTTTTATCAACACCTACTCCTAGTCGCCTTGTTTATCATCTAAGTCTTCGATAAACTTTGCTACATATTCATCCATATTGGCATTTAGGTTTTTTGCCTCTCTGAAATATACTGTATGTTCAGAAACTTGTCCAAATTTTTCTTTTAGATTTGCTTTACTCGACGATGCCCTGTGTCTTATACCCAAGGTATCGGCATCTGCAAAGCTACTCAAGTCGGCACCAAGGTATATAAATTGCCATGCTTCACTCTTCTCATGTTTCTCAATCAGCTCTTTTACTCTATGTGAACTATATTCACGAGATGCATTTTCCTGTCCATCTGTTATTATCACCATCATCACCATATCAGGTTTATCCTCTTTCTTAAGATAGCTCAGGTGTGCTTCAGCCTCATTAATAGCAATTCCAATTGTGTCGTAAAGAGCTGTAAGTCCACCCGGACTGTAATCTCTAGCGTCTAGTGTGCGAATTCTCTCCAACGGAAGGTCTCTAAAAACCCTGCTACTTTCGTTATTAAACTTATAGAGCGTTACATCTACATTACCATAGGGTTTCGATTTTTGTTCTTTAATAAAGTTGTTAAATCCACCAATTACATCAGATTCTGTGCCTTGCATAGAGCCACTTTCGTCAATTACAAAAATAATTTTCAAATAATTCTTTTCCATATCTACTGGGTTTTAAAAAGTTTGTACCACAAAGATATATGTAATAAGAATCGGTTTTTGAGATTTGCAAGCCTTGCAATCTGTTTTATTTGGTGTATATAACTAGCTCTCTGTTCAGCGACACCTTTTTGGGTTCGCCTCTGCTACCTGTTACAAAATAATTTTTAGCAATATCTTCAGCCACTACGCTTAAAAAAGCTGCCCTTATTCTAGAGCACTTTTCATGAACAGAGTTGTCAAGCGGGTCGGTTAATTTTCTTATGCTTCGTCTTGCTTTTATGGGATTTTCTCTTAGCGATATATTTTTATATATCTCCATTAGCTCTGCTCGATAATCAGGTAGCTCTTTAAAAGTGATGCCTTGTGGATGATTTAAAAAAAGAAGGTATAGCGCTTTGGGCAGTGGGCTCATTATCACCTCTTTCATCTCGTAGTCCATCAGATATATCCTGTGGTCGTTTGTAATTTTTAGTCGACTCAGCCTTCGGGTTGTTTGCTGTAGTATCTCCAGGTATTTTATCAAGTGCGATAGGTAGCCAGCCTGACTTAGCTCCTCAATTTGTTGTTGCAAATCATCGGGTATCTTAAAAGCCTCCTCTTCAAACAGTTCATCTGCAGTCTTTTTCTTTTTCTTGAATGCATCAAGTGATGATTTCTTTTTGTGTGATTTAGCTAAAGAATCTTTCTTTGATGGAATATCAAGCGCATAGTCAAAAGATGATTCAAACAACTTCTCTTCTCTTCCTATTCTAAATCGTATATCAGAACTCTCTTTAATAGACTGCTCCTCATCTATGGACGGATGGATTGTATTGTATATATGCTCTGCAAATAAAAACAGATTATTAGGTGCAGTAAACACCTTTGGAGATATCAAATCAAACTTATGTTCAACCTTTCCACTCTCCGATAGGAAGATAAGTGCAGGGGTATCTAAATTCAGGTTCAGACTATTGCTTATTACATGGTATAGTTTGTCAGAGTAGTCATGATTTTTTTCAAGATGAGGTTGGTTGTAACCCAGCACCCTTTTGAAGTGGCTATCCGTTAGTAGTTTTGGCAGGTAAACAAAAGGAATGTCATACCCATTAAAACTATCTACAATAAAGTCATAGTTTTCAGCAATTGCCTGGTTAAACTCTTCGTTATAGCTAGGTTCAATATATATTAAGGGCTGTTTTTTGTAATGATTTATTATCATGGCAGGTCTGTTTTAAATAGTATGCAGCTTCAGTTGCTTTTAAAGAAATTTATATTTGCGGGTCAATGGTCTGTGTCATGGTTGGGCTATATACTACAATAGCAAACCCATCAGGCTTGCTATTGTGTAATATTAGGTCTATCTATTTACTTATAATTCTTCTAACCTCTTTCCTTATTTTCTCTTTTGTCTTTCTTAGCGTGTCTTTGCCTATCCATCTGCGCCTTTGCACCTCATGCAGTTCTCCTGTTACTTTGTTCTTGTAGGTTATCACATATTCAGTTCTGCTCACCTCTTCAAGGTCTCTTCTGCGATTGGGGTTATAGGTAGATGTATAAATTGCATCATCTGGCGACCATCCGTAAGGTGTAGCAATGTCCTCTTCATAAAAATCATCATCGTCTGCACTTTCCCCCTCTTTAGTTTCAACAATATATTCGTTGTCCTTTCCTTCAAAGTCGCCTCTACGCCAAGCGATGGAGAAATCCTCATCCGATTTTTCAAACTTAACCCTATGGGCAAATACTTTTGCTCTTTTAAAACGCAACCAGTCGCACTCAGACAAAGGGCCCCTCATCATATCAACCAATACAAAGTCGACTGCTTTGCCATCATCATCAAGGTATGTTAGCCCCAAATCGTTTGTTAGGTAGTGAATATAGTTGTTTGCAGATATCTGATCCATAAACCCTATTCTATGAAGAAGTCCGTCGCTACAATATGTTTGCGATGGTACATTTCTCAAGAACTGCTCTTCGATGTTTCTATCCTTTATGAGTGAGTTGTTGTTTACAACTATATTTATTGCCTCTATTAATACTGCCATATACTGCTTGTTTTTGTAGAATTCTTATTTTAGTTCGTTTTACTTTGAAAGACAAAGATATAAGTTTTTTCTAAAAGTAGAAGTAAAACAGTCATTACACCCTCTATAATTGACGACTCAATATATACCTCACATACAGCTGTTTTTTTACTCCTCTCATTGAAAGGGTTTCAAAAACCACTATTATATCAGCAATTAGAGCAAAAGGCCTATTCTAAGCGTGTAAATAGGTTAAATCTTTAGGTTATTGCAATTAAAAGCAATTAATAGTTGTGGGTGACACAATTATAACTATCTTTGTATCGCATTAGTTTATATCCGGTTTAGGTTTTACGTCTTCAACATTCATTTGTTCAATACTTATCTCTCACTCTCAGATTCAAATGAATGCACAAATTCAATATTTTATACAATTAATTATTATTACATGAACATTTTTGTTGCAGGCCTAAGCTATCAAATTAGCGAAGCCGACCTAAAAGAACTTTTTGAAGAGTACGGAGCTGTATCATCAGCTAAAATTATTATGGACAGAGATTCAGGCCGATCAAAAGGTTTTGGTTTCGTTGAAATGGATAACGACGCAGAAGGTCAACAAGCGATTGATGAACTTAACGATGCAGAGTACGATGGTCGTACACTAGCAGTATCAGTTGCACGTCCACGCACAGAGCGCTCAGGCGGCGGTGGTGGTTACAATAGAGGCGGCGGTGGAGGCCGTAGAGACAGATACTAAGTATCAGTCCTTAGAAAAAGAAATTATAAAAAGCTGCACCAGCAATGGTGCGGCTTTTTTTTGTGCAATACTTTTTTACATCTATGTTTGTTGTTTAAACAACTCGTGCAAACTAGTTGCCCCATCATGGTCGCCCAGGGTGTAGATAATATCGTGGTCTTCCAAAACAAAACTGGCACTAGGATTTGAGTGAACATTATTGCCTCGCTTGATTGCCAATATGCTGATACCTGTTTTGTTGCGCAGATCGAGCTCTTTGATGCTTTTTTGATAAGCCACAGAGTCTTTGTGAATAATAAGGGTATTTATTTCAAAATCGGGGATGTTTAGCTTCTCCTTTTGTCCTTTCATTTCACTACTTCTGAAAGCCCTGTATCCATTGGCACGTATTTTGGCTAACAGTCTATCTATCTCTTCGTTGGGCACCAAATAGTGATTTAAAGCCCTTGAAAACATTTCGAGGTATGCTTCAAATTCAATGGGGATAACATCGTCGGCACCCATTTCGTAGAGATACTCCAAATCCTCGATATAGCGCGTTCGAACTACAACATGTAGGTTTGAATTCAACTCTTTTGCCGCCTTTATAATACTTCCTTTATGATTTGTGCCTTCAACATACAAAAGCATATTGCTAGCATCTTTTATCGAAGCTTCTTCCAACACCGATTTGTAGTGGGCATCACCATATACTGTATTAATGCCTTGTATTTGAAAATCACGTACCAAATCGGCATCGGTATCTATTATTACATAAGTGATGTTTGCCATTTCCATCGATCGCATCAAGCTTGAGTATTGTGAAGTACCCACCAAAATGGTGTGGTTGCTCAGTTCAGGTATTTTAGCTTTGGGTAGCTCCTTCAGCCCTTCTCTTACAGCTTTGAGCATGGGTAGTTTTGCAAAGAAAGTGGTAATAGGTTTCGAAAATAAGATAAATATAGGCGTCACACTCATACTAAGAATAGCAACAGCAAGAAATATTTGATAGAAGTAGTTGTCAATTAGGTTGTTCGACATTCCTATTTTTGCCAACACAAAAGAGAACTCCCCAATTTGGGCAAGAATAAGTCCCGACCTAAAAGCAATACGAAAAGGATAACCCAATACGGTGCTAACAAAACCAATAACAATGGCTTTCAGAGCAATGAGGATGATGGTGATAGCAATGATAGTAACCCAGTGGCTTGCAAAGAAACTGAGGTCGAGCAAAAGACCAATTGACACAAAAAAGAAGCTAGCAAAAACATCCCTAAAGGGTGCAATATTGCCAATGGCTTGATAACTATAAGACGATTCGGAGATTGCCATCCCTGCCAAGAATGCTCCCAAAGCCAATGATAGACCAAGCCATGCCGAGAAGCTAGCAATGGCAAATCCAAATACAATAATAGCAATAAGGAAGAGCTCCTGGCTATTGCTAACAGCAATTTTGTGCAACACATATTGAATAACCCACCTAGCCAACACAAAGGTAACACCCAAGAGTGCCACTGTCTTGCCCAGCATCAATAATAGTTCGCTGCCAATATTAGTGCTCTCTCCTGATAGAAAGGGCACAAAAAGCATCATGGGAACGATAATTAAATCCTGGAATATCAATATTCCCAAGCTTATCTTGCCATGATGGCTCTCCACTTGATCGTTCTCTTGCAATACTTTTAGTATAATGGCAGTACTGCTCAAAGCCACCAAGAAGCCTATAAATACAGCTTGATTGTAAGGTACATGGGTAAAAAAGTGTAGAATGCCCACCACCACCAATATGGTTATTCCCACCTGCATTACGCCCCCAATAAGTACAATGTTTCTTATTTTGATGAGCTTCTTTATAGAGAAGTCCATGCCTATAATAAAGAGCAGCAAAATAACACCAATCTCTGCCAATATATCGATGATAGCAATATCAGAAATCAACCCTAAGGCGTAAGGTCCTGCAATAATTCCTGTGAGCAGAAACCCTACCACCGATGGCAATTTCAACTTGTTGAATATGAATATTACCAGACTGGCTAGTCCAAATATGATAACTACTACTTTTAGAAACTCTATTTCGTGCATTTGTCTATTTTTAGGAGTTCGTATGCCTTCAATGCTTCATCTTCAAGATGTAGTGAGAGTAAATCATTTTTAAGCTTCTTGTAAAAGTACCGTTTTTTGTTGGGTTTTTTATTAATATTTGGGTGCTTTTTTAGTTTATGGTTGTTTTTTTTCTTGTAGAAGCCAACTTCGCAGTCATTCTACGGTATGTGCAGTCATTTCTTACACCCATTTTATGTAGTATGCAATCATATCTTTGTAACTGATTTATAGGGCTATGCAATCACTCCATGTGGTCATTCTACAGTGTATGCAATCACTCCTCACAGTGTCTATTGCACATTCAATGGGGCTGCATTTAATACAGAAGAGTGCAGATAAAAAGTGGAAGAGGTTATACTATAGCTAGCTGCTTATTTATCCTTCCTCTTCCTCTTTTCTGTCTTTCTTTAAGTCTGTTTCAACTATTTCACCCAGTGTATACACTATTTGCCAAATGCACAACTCACCATTTTCATCAATCCTCATTCTCACACCATCGTCAGAAAAGCGTGCCTCTTTGCCAAACTTAGTCATCATTGGCTCAAAGTGTATATCCTCTACTGCTATTGTCATTGTATCGCGGTCTTTTTTGTAACCAACAGCAAGGTCTAGGAATTTATACTTTATCGGAAGGTATGGATAAACTCCATTGTTATAAATCATTGGGTTGTGGGGATATTTATCAAACTCTTCTTCCGTTATTTTATCAGGGTCGTACATAATACGAACATCGTCATTAACCTTCGTTGTGTTCAAGAACTTAGTGTAGGTTGTATCTTTTATCTCTCGGTACTCCTGTTTTTTTGTACCATTTAAGATAGCATCAAAAAAGGCCTGTTTGATAACTAGGTAGAGGGTGTTCTCTTTGGTTGGTTTCATAGCTATATATATGTTTTAAAGTATTGTTGCAGCTTTAGTAGGTAAAGAACTACTGAGAAATAACATAAGATTTATTGACAGCCCACAAATATAACAATTTAATTGTTTTAGGATGTTGAATGGGCAGAAATAAATGGTTGCCTTTTGTTACAATCTTATTTTATAGCTTGCTACAGTTATTCTATTCTTTCTGCAAGCATTAAACGAATGTAACTTTCCTCTTACCCACAAAACACAAAAAAAAGAGAGGACAGAAAATTCACATCTTCTGTCCTCTCTATAATGGTAATCTTTTTGGTTACTTGTAAATAACTATCAATTCTGTGCCTCTACTCATGATTATTGGTATACTTTGTAATAATCTGATTGCGTAGCGCATTGAACATTTGCGTCACTTCATTCATCTTCTCATTAGAGTACTTTGTCAAAAACTCCTTACCCTTTTCTGGGTCTTCCTTTAGCAACTCAATTGCTTGTTGTTCTATTTTATCTTGATTATCAAATAGGTCTTTCTCAAATGGATCTCTCACCTCCCACACATCTTTTATGATATCTTGAAAGCGTAAGTTTGCTAGGTTGTCAACAAAGTCGATTGCCCATCTAGCCGATTGCTCATCATATTTATTAGGATCATAAGTCATGTATGTATCTGCAACGCTTGTATTGCCAGTGTAGATGGGTATGTATGGACTAAAATATGGATTATCTAAATACATCCAATATGCACCACCCACCTCTTTTGGCATCCAATCTCTTAGCTGTAGCACCATTCCGTAGTGTCCTCTATGACGTGCAACTGGTCTGCGGTAGGTTACTTTCAATAGCTTTCGTGTTTCACTATCAGGAAATGGAGTTGCCAGCACACTTTTCTTATATCCACCTTCGCCATCGGCTACATGCCATGCTGGATCGAGCGTCATATCGTAGATAGTGCCTTCGAAAGTTGAACGCTGGAAGTCTATAACATCCTTTACCGATAGTTTTTCAACAGGTTCGAAAGAGAATGGATAGATTGATAATGGCTCAACTGCCTGAAAGTAGGGCTGAATAGCTTTGTATGGATTCTTTTTATCGTACATTCTGTCGGGTAGCTCATCTTTGAAAGGAGCAAATGTGTGGTGAAAAAGCCAAAACCTGCTTGTTGCATATTCCTCTGGAATAGGAGAGTAAGCCTCTTGCCAAATAAATGGTTTACCAGATTCAGGATTGTACCAACCCCTATCGATAGCTTCTTGCATGTAGTTGTCAGATACCAAAAAAATATCAGAGTTTGGGTCAATCTCCTTTATAATACTCCAGTTGGGTATCATAGTTACATGGTTATCATCCAATCTTTGAGCAGCCCAAATAGCTCCCGGCTTACCACTTTCAGGGTCCCAATCCGATCCAACACCAAATATCTCCAACACCCATATCTCATCAGTGTCTGCTATCACAATATTTTCACCTTCGGGTCCACTAGATGGAAGAAACCCATAGGTTGTCATCAAATCACCCACAAAAAGCACAGCATCTTTAGCTTTCTTATATCGTTGAAGAGCAAAAATCATTGCCTGCTCAATGGTCATTATCTGTTTACCAGTCTCTAGCGATGTTCTCAGCTCTTTGCGCTGGGTTATAGTACTCTCTCCAATCCCTAGCTGGTACTCATTTACATGTGAGTAGGCAGAGTGGAAATAACTGTAAGTTTGCTCCACTTGAGGGATGTAGCCAAGAATTTGCCCATGGTTGTTAAGTTCTCTGTCTGCGTCCAATATACCCCAATAAACGGCTGCTTTGTCTCCCTTTTTGAATAACTGTCCAGGCACTAACCTTATTCTTGAGTCGGGTCCTGTATCGGTGTGCGATATTATTACAGAGCCATCTTTGCTTGCTTTTTTACCCACAGCAATTACGGTGCATGCCCAGGAGGATGCTGATAGTGCTGTTAGCAGTAATAGGGTAACTGTTAATAAAATTGTCTTTTTCATCTTCATAGTTATATAATATTTAAAGTATTAAACAAATATAGTAAATTAAATTGTTTGTCAAGGTGAAATGGAAGATAGGGGTTGGTTTTTTTCATATATTTACACTGTTAGATAAAAATACAACCGAATATATATGAAAACAGCATCAACAGTTTTTTGGATAATTGCCCTGCTTGCATTTATGTCCTACCTATTTTTGCCACAACTTTTTGATAGTTCATCATTTGCTTATTTTAAAACTATACAGATAGCACTCTTAGTAATTGGTGCATCCTCTGTTATTATCTCCAATGTGTATAAGTGGAAGCATTGGAACAAAAAAAGACAGAAACCTTAAAGTTCCTGTCTTCTCTTATAACGATAACCCATTAAGGTTATTCGCAGTATCTATAGCTGTACGCTGTAATCAGATTACATCTTTTTCTTTAGTACATAAAACTCAGCCAATTCGCCAGTGTTTACTTCACCATCTTCACCCAATAGGGTAATGTGGTTTTCACCCACTTTAAATTGCTTAGTGTCTTCTTCAGCTACTAGTGTTACCACTTGACCACTTTCGTCCCAAGTAAACATACCTTCGTTGCTCACTGTGTACTCATCTTCACCCATATAGGTGTATGTAGCGGTAAAGGTGTTGTCGTCTTTCAACTCTACCACAGTTTCAATCCCTTCGCAACTTGCACAAGGCATTGTTCCTTCGTAAACACCAGCCCAATCTAAAGAAATTTCTGATGTATGCATATCAACCACTGTTTGGTCATCGGTTGTTGCATCTTCATTCTTGTTACCTTGATTAGTACAATTCAATAGAGTAAAAGCTAATAGTGCCATCAATACTCCATATTTACTCATTCTGTTCATTTTCATTTTGTTTTTATTTAGTTTGTCTGTTGACTATTTCTAGTTTAGTCTATGTTAACAAACAAATAAAGTTTGTTTTAGTTCACGTAAAAAAGCGATATATGTGTTGTATGAAAAGGTTTGAAGGGTCTGTTTTTTTCTTATTCAATGAATATAGCTACAACATCGAGAATTGTTCGAAGGTTGTTGTTTCACAACTCCACCCCGTTGACTAGCTGTTCTTTTTATGCTAGCTTCACAAACCCACAGCAATATTGCAGTGTAAGGCATTGGCTCTAGTTATTTCAACTCCTTATAAATCAGATCAATGTTGTATTGTAAGAACTTTAAATAAGAATCTACCTCACTCCCTGGTTTTCCAATCTCATCCGAATAGATAGGTTTTTTAGAGATAGCAACGTTTGTCTCTAAAGATACCATCTGCATGGGTCGTTTGTCAACATTCGATTCGATAAATAGCATTGGCACATTGTGCTCCTTTACAAAGCTAATTAGCGCCTTAATCTGCTCTGGCGACCCTGTCTCTTCGGTATCGATAGACCAAATATATGCCTCTTTAAGCCCATACTGGTTGGTCATATACTGAAAAGCATGCTCACTTGTAACTAAGATGCGTCTCTCCTCAGGAATATCTGCTATTTTTTCTTTATACTCTTTATCGATTGCTCGTAGTTTCTCCAAGTAGATGGCTGTTCGCTTTTCATAATTTTCTCTGCGTGATGGGTCTTTTTCAATAAATACATCACGAATGTTTTGTGCCATAATAATACCCACAACAGGATTGACAAACGAGTGAGGATTGATTTCCTCTTTTCTGTCCTCTCTATCGCTCAGATACATTGGTTGCACTCCTTTTGTGAGACTATACAGATTCTCCTCTTTCTGTCCTACAGAGTTGGTCATTCTAAAGAACCATCCACTTTTACCACCTTCGAGGTTCAAACCATTGTAGAGCAAGACATCAGCATCGCTAGTTTTTTTCATATCTATAGGTAGTGGCTCATACTCGTGTGGTGCAGCTCCTGTGGGCACAAGATTGTGAATTTCTATATCACTACCACCTATTTCCCGGGCTATGTCCTCAATAATAGTAAATGTTGTAACCACCTTTAGAGGTGTTTGATTATCTGAGTTGCTGTCACTCTTCTTGTTTTGTCCGCATGCTGCCAATAGTACTATTAAGATAGTTGCAACAATGCTATATGTATATATACGTTTCATTTCTTTTTGTTTTGATATGTTTGATAGTGGGTTTGATAGTGGTTTGATTTTTTTGCACTTTGCGTCTTCACCTATCACTTCTAGCTGTTTGTTGGTTGTTTCTTTACTTTTTGCCATAGCAATCCCTGTTTGGGCGACAAGATTAATGCTAGTAAGAATATTGCTGTTGCAGCTAATGCTATAACAGGTCCTGGAGGTAAATTATAAACATAGCTAAAGTATATACCAATAACCGACGAAAGTGCACCAAAGAAAGCCGACAACACAATCATTGTAGACAATCGATTGGTAAGCAGGTATGCTGTAGATGCAGGTGTAATTAATAGCGATACTACTAGTATTACACCCACTGTTTGCAACGAAGCAACCGTAACCAATGTCAACAACACCATTATTCCATAATGGATAAAACGCGTTTTCAATCCATACACTTTTGCCATAGTCTCATCAAAACTAGAGATGAGCAACTCTTTAAAAAACACAACTACTATCAGCAGTAATATAATGCCAATAACGATTGTCAGCCACATGTCCATTGTTCTAACATAGAGTACATTGCCAAAGAGTATTTGAGTAAGATCAATGGCACTCTTTGCTTTAGTAATAAGAATAACCCCTAAAGCAAATGCCGCAGAAAAAACAATTCCAATAGCTGCATCACTTTTGATACGGCTCTTATCGCTAATTACCCCAATACCCAAAGCGGTAAGCACACCTACAACCACAGCACCATAAAAGTAATTCACCCCCAACATGTATGAGATGGCTACTCCTGGCAGTATAGCATGAGCTATGGCATCGCCCATCAAAGCCATTCCTCTAAGTATAATGAAGCTACCTATTACACCACAAATAATTCCTACTACTATCGAGGTGATAAGTGCTTTTTGCAAGAAAGCGTACACCAATACGTCTTGAAAGAAATCCATCAGTTGAGGCCTCCTAAACTTTTAAGCATCGATAACGAGGTGTCATAGGCAGCCTCCACTAGCTTGGGTACAAAAACTTGATTGACTGGGCCACAACCAATCAACTCTTTATTGATAAGGATAATATCATCGAAAAGCCCCTCTACCTTTGTCAAGTCGTGGTGCACCACAAATATTGTTTTACCTTCGTTGCGTAGTTCTCTCAAAATATTGATAATTATATTCTCGCTTGTTGCATCAATGCCAATAAATGGTTCGTCCAAAAAATAACAATCGGCTTTTTGAGCCAAAGCCCTGGCTAAAAATACTCGCTGCTGCTCTCCCCCCGATAGTTCACCTATTTGCCGGTGAGCATACTCCTCCATGCCCACTTTTCGAAGGCATTCCATTGCCCACTCTCTATCTTTTCTTTTGGGACGTTTAAAAATGCCCAGTCTAGGATAGGTTCCCAATAGCACTGTTTTCTTTACAATAATGGGGAAATTCCAATCAATATTGGCACGTTGAGGTACATAAGCAACTCTTTTTCTCATTTCATTCAATGTTTGTCCATATATCTCTATGCTGCCTGAGTCAATTGGGGTTAAACCCAAAATGGCTTTTATGAGAGTTGACTTTCCTGCACCGTTGGGACCTACAATCCCCACAATTTTTCCCTTGTCAACCGACAGTGAAATATTGCAAAGAGCCTCAGTATCTTGATACGATACATGTAACCTGTTTATGTTTAATGCTTTATGCATTTAGTCTTGTTTGTTTTAAATTGTTTTTAAGCACGCTTAAATAATATAACACTCAAACCTAAATATAGTTTCGCAGATGTAAAAGCATATTATGTTTTTTCTTGTATATTTATTCTATTTTCAGGTTTAACTAAGACAGTTTTCGTGCCTGTTTTATTGTTGTTTTGCACATCAAGTTGAAAGTATATACGATAGATGTTGCTATTATTAGGGTAATGCGATAAAAGATAAAAACGAGAAACTCTGCTTGTCTCTCGCCTTTACTCTACTGTATTAATATATTTGTGAAGCCACTTTCCATCTACTCAAATTTAGCATCCTTCTTAATTCTGCCCAATTGACGTTTAAGTCTAATGTTCTGATTACGGCTATATTTCTTATAGCTATGCTGTAGCTCTTTTGCCAATGAAAATATAACCAGCAAGAGTATGAAAGAGAACGGCAGCCCCAGTATCACTGTGGCAGATTGAAGTGTAGATAGTGCAGCCTCGCCACCAATCAATAGCACCGAAATGGCAATAGTTCCCTCCATAAATGCCCAAAACACCCTTTGTGGTATGGGAGGGTTAGAGCGTCCACCACTTGTGAGATTACTTACCACAAGCGAACCACTATCGCTACTAGTAACAAAAAATATCATAATAGCAACAACAGTTACAATAGATAGCACCATCTGCAAGATGTATGAATGGGTAATGTATTGATACATCTCAAACAGCGATGTTGCCACATTGCTCTCTACTGCCTTTTCTATTACCCCATTGTGCAAGTTGTTTATAAACATGCCTGGAGCTCCAAGCACCGTCATAGCAAATGTTACAGCAATAGTTGGAAGTGCTATTACACCAAGGGCTATCTGACGAATAGTTCTTCCTCTTGAGATACGTGCAATAAATGTGCCTACAAATGGAGCCCACGAAATCCACCATGCCCAATAAAATATAGTCCACGCTCCTTGCCAAGACATGTCGTTAGACTCAATGGCAGTAAACAGACCCAAATTCACAAAATCTCTTATATAGATACCCATACCCGATAGATAGGTAGATAACACATAGCCAGTGGGTCCAATAAGGGTTATTGCCAAAAGCAGCAGGGCACTCACATAGATATTGGCTTCGCTTAGCCATTTTATTCCTCTCGAAATACCACTTACAACAGAAACAGTTGCAATAAGAGTGATTACAATAATAATGATAACCTGCACATTGGGTGCATCTGTAAGACCAAACACATAGTTAAGTCCAGAGTTTATCTGTTTTGCTCCAATTCCAAGCGAGATAGCCAAGCCAAACAGCACAGCCAATGTGGCTACTGTATCGATAATATCTCCTCAAATACCATATATTTTCTCTTTTAATAGTGGGTAAAACAGGCTGCGCATGGCAAAGGGTAAGCCCTTGTTGTAGGAGAAATATCCCAGCCCAATAGCCAATAGTCCGTATATAGACCATGCATGAAACCCCCAGTGTAGGTACATTATTTTAAAGCTGTCGAAAGCCGAATCACTCTGAAGCGCATCAGGAATATTTAAGTGATAGATAGGCTCGGCAATACCATAAAAGAAAATACCTATACCCACACCTGCACTAAACATCATGGCAAACCACGACAAATCATTAAACTCGGGTTTAGCTGTATATCCACCCAGTCTAATGTTTCCAAATTTCGAAAACCCAATAAACAGCATAAAAACTAATGCAGCATTAATAGTAATTACATAGAGCCAATTGAAGTTTCTATTGATTGCAGCATTTGTGTTTGCAAAGAATTCTGCCGATACATTTGGTTTTACAATGGTAAAGATACTAAAAGCTAAAACTAATAGTGCTGTAACAACTGATACAAACACATTTAAATCTAAGCCAAATTTCGTGAAGTTTCGTGAGTAAAGTTTTTCTTTCTCCTTTTTTTAATTCATCTGTTTTTACAGCCCTTCAGTGCGATGCAACTCCTCACAAACAAGGGCGTTTTTTATATTTGAAATAGTGGTTAGTTTAATAAACAATCGACAAAGATATAATTTTTTAAATGCCCATGAAAAGTTATTTGCTCCAGAATCTTATTTGAGTCTCTTTTTCATTCAAGAGTGTTTTTATGTTAATAGCATCTACTAGGTATTGCCCATACTATCTGCTTTGTTGTTGTAGCATGGGTTGAGCATTACTTTTAAGTAGTTAATAGCGTATCAAAATCAAGGTTGTGAATAGGGGAGTGTTAGATGGGTTGTTAAAAAAACAAAACACCTCAGTACAACTTCCATCTATCGCTCTTTTTTAGAATAGATAAGTTTATTCTTTATATCAGGAATGGGACAAGATGTGGTATTATCCAAAGAAGTTGCGAATGGCATCAACCATACTATAAAACCAATCAAACGAAAGAATGGTGTTGAAGCGGCTACCATACCACCAGAAAAACGGAATGAGTATGAAATTAATAATCCCGAAAAACGAGCTCATTTTACTTCTAAATAGGAAGGATAAAACCCCTATACTTAAAACTGAAACAGCAAGCCCTGCCACAAGCCACCACCAATTATACTCAAGCGAAAGCAACACCAATTTTGTATGCCCTGCTAATAGACCAAATATGCCCAAAATACCAATGCTATTTTGCAAAGCCATGTTTTGTCCACTGTATTTGAAGTAAACATTTATGTTCATTGCCGAACAAAATAATAAAGCTAAAGTAGTCCAAAAAAGGTGATGATCAAACATACTAGTAGTAATAAAGTGAGTAATAGTTGATTATATAGTCAGCAAAAATAATTAAATATGAGAATTATACACCCATTGCAGAGGTTAAATATTCATTAAGTAATTTAAGACTACCCATTTGAGTCAAAAACAAGGCTCAAAACATAGAAGTCGTCCCTGTCTTTTTCCGTGGGTAAATAGATGCACAATATTAGAGCAATGCCATTCATCTAATGTGTAAGTAGGTGAAGCTATTCAATTTCCAGTACCTTAAACACACTTTGCCCTTGCTCTAGCTTAAGCACAATTCTTTCTCCCACTTTCTTATTCATCATCTCTTTGGCAAGAGGAGAGGTAAACGCAATTTTCCCCTGTTTCATATCAGCTTCGTCCACTCCCACAATTTGAAGTTTGCGGGTTCTTTTGCTTCTTCCTATTTGCAGCAATACCTTCGAACCAAAGCGCACCTCGCTCATGTCTTGATTTTCTTGTTCCACAACATTTGCAGTAACAATTCGATTTTCCAGCATATCCAGTTGTATATGAATAACTTTTATTGCCGTCATTTTGCCATGCTCCTCACCCTCATTTAGCTCTTTCAATCTTGCCAGAAGCTCCTCTTTTTCTTTTAATAAAGCTTCAAGCCCTTCAGGGGTTACATAGTTGGTAACTCCTCTAGGTAAGTCTGCCCTTGGTGGCACAAAAGGTGTTTCTACCTGTTGGTCTTCATTTATAAATGCTCTGCTCATTATAGAAAATAGTTAAAATAAAATTTCGTTAGAGGGGCGGTACCTCATGGTTAAGATATTGATTTAAGCAACACTATGCACCCTCGTATTGTTTTTTTGTTGCAACCAAAGATACACTTTTTTAGATTAAAACCCAATAAAAGTCAATCAATTAAATATAAATCTTTAGTTTGTTTATGAAGATAGGGGAGCATTGTTTTGTCTCCGCTTTATAATGGATAGGGTATCGATTTATTATTAAAACCTTCTTTGTTTGATTGTTTTACAGATTGCTCCTACCAAGCTAAAAGTGATGCAGTGAATGATTACTGCAGACAGAGTTGCATCCACTATGCACTTGTTAGCAATATGTTTTTAATAGAATTACAATCAAAAGCATAATATTAGATGCAGCCCGCAAATTACACCCGATGGGGTATAGTGATACACCTATTAGCTTTATTTATACCCGATAAGGTATAAAGTGAAAACTACTTTGTTAATCCTCTTTGAAACGCTTTTAAAACTGAGAAAGTATATTCAATATCTCTTTCTGTTTTTCGAGCCCAATCCTTTGCTATAAGTGATTCGTGAGGATTTTCTAGATTTTGCTCCAAAATTTGATGTATCCGTTCTGATAATTCATCTGACTTGTGTAAAAACATTTTTGCTTTTCTACCTATTACTTCTGCTCCAATTAGTAATTGGTCAATTTCTATACTTTCATCCTTTGGGAACGTGTCATAATGGTGTTCAACAATTTCATTAAACTTTATATCATAATAGTTTTGCATTATCTTAAGAATGTCTGCAAGGTCGTTTTCACGATATTCAGGTCTGTCGTTCCAAGCAATTAGTTTTAAAATTATCATACCTGGTAAAGGGGGAATATTAGCAATTCTTTCTTCGATATACACCTGCTCAGATTCTTTCAAAACTTCTTTAAATCCTAGTAGGTGCAAGTCTATCTTAGCTTCAATAAAACTGTCTCTGCTTTGTTCATCTTCTAAACCAAACGGTAATATATCAATTACAATGTTGTGTTTTTCTGAATAAAATCGATATCCCTTATCTACTCTATTATATCCTTTTTTGATAAGATCACGGCTTATTTTCTCGTAATCATCCATGCTAGAAATCATTATTGCAAAATCTATATCTCTAGTGCCACGAGTTGGTTTAATACCTTCTTTAAGTAATTCTAATGCAATAGCATTAGCCCCAATTAAGTAAAGCGGTATTTTATGCAATTTCATGATTTCGTCGATGCAATCAAAAGTCTCTTTAAAATAAGGAGTACTCAACTCCTTATAAGTTTGGTTGGATGTAGTCATTGTAAATAATTTCTGCAGTTTCTTTGTTTCTTTTACCTCCCTCTAGCAATAGGTCGGCATAGATTAAAATGGCAGGTGGTGTTTGTTGCATGTTATCTTGTTCCCAAAACATTTCATACACCTCTATATCGCCTTTTATATTAGGTATCAGTTTATAATTCTTTATTAAGTCAAGACGGTTTTCTTGTGTATACAGCGTCAGTTTTTCTGGTCGTAAAAAGTTGGTTAATAAATCAGCAGCAGGCTCACCGCCCCACACCGTCAATGTATTGTTGAATCTAACTTCCCGCCAATCTCCTTGATATATATATTGCTCTTTTTTTAGTGTGGGTTTAAGGGTTGTCCCATATTCTACAACCCATCTTTCTAGCAAATCTCTGCGGTTTTCCCAAACATATTCTCGTTTATTCAACGGAAGCAGAAAGCCTGTCTCTTGAAGTCCTTTTATAATTTGAGGAATGTTCCCTAGTGCCACCTCTGTTCTCTTTGCTAGCTCTCTTTGTGTAAGATTAATATCTTCTTTGTATTGCAAAAGGTGGAAAAGCACCTTTAGTCCCGTTTTTGTAAAAGCTCGGTTGCTTTGTGTTTTTTTATTATCAATTGCTTTTTGAGTATCAACAAAGAGATAAACCTTATCTTTTTGCAAAAACACATTTCCATTTGCTTCTATGTAGGCAACTCCCTTTTGTTGTAACACCTGTTTTCCTTTTGGGAAGATACGCCTGGCTATCAGAAGAAAGTTTTCATCAATAGCTTTCAAAAGCTCTAGCTCTTGTATTTGGTGTTGACGAATCTCGTTTTTAATAGCTACATTAAATAAATAGTCTTGGTTTTGTATTTTCAATCTCAACTTACCATCAATCTGCAAAGTGTTATCCAATGCAGCTTCAGGTTTCCATTCTCCTTCTATCCCTGTGGTTTTTAGAAGGTTTTTAAGGGCGATATGTACAATTTCTTTCTTCATCTGTTCACAAATATACAATGTTCACGTAACGTGAACAAGCGAAAAACGTGAACAAGGTGTTACATGTTGTTAAATATATGTTCCTCCAAAACAAAAGTCCTCTCCTTCACAAAGTCCAGTAGCGTAGCATAAATAGGATGGCGCCTCAATATATTTGCATTGCCCACCATAAACAGCTGTTTGCGAGCACGGGTGAGGGCTACATTCAACTTTCTATCCACCGTACCATCGTGGTTCAAGTTGCAAAGAAAATCCAACTGATACGCCCTGTTCACACAAAACGAAAGTAGAATAATATCACGCTGACTGCCCTGATACCTCTCCACCGTATCCACACTTATCTCCTCATGATTAGGGATGTTTGCCTCAGCCAGCTGCTGCTTTATAAGCGCTATCTGATTACGATAAGGTGCAATAATGCCAATTTGCGAACTCCTGATAGCATCGTTGCTATGCTCATACACCCTCAATACCGATTGCACCAAAGCCACAGCAGCAGTTGCCTCATTGTGATTTATCTTGTTTGTCACCACATCCTCATGCAGCTTCTCTGTCGATAAAAACAGCACCCTGTTGTTGGCAACCATGCTATCCATCTCTCCCTGACCACTATCCATTAGAGCAAGCGGCTCGCTTTGCCAACTCATAATAGGAAACAGATTCTCCTCGTAGAAAAACCTCGATGAATAAGCAGAAATATCTATATGCATGCGTCCCTGATCTTTTAGCTGTATATATGCATCCTCCCATTTGTTCTTTTTGCAAGTTTGCAACAACCGTTCAAAAAACGAAACACGACAATCATACACCCCAATATCTAGCAATGGCTGCTCTTTCACTTCAGAGCTAAACTCGTTTTGCAGCACAATAGTTGCCAGTTGGTTATGGTCGCCAATAAGGATAAATTTCTCCACCTTCGACAGCACCCCCATCAGTTGAGGCTCCAATATTTGCGAAGCCTCATCAATAATGGCTATATCAAACTGTTTTAGGTTGAACAACTCCTGCTTTCCATTGATAGACGAGAGGGTAGATATGTAGATGCGTGTCTCTGCCAACTCCTTTAGCAGCGCCGCTCTGCTATCAGCCTTCTCTGCAATGTTTTGCAACAATCTGTCCCTGTATGGCTCCTCACAAGAGAGCTCGGTGCCCACCCGTATATATTTGTCGCATCCACCACTGGTGCAACCAAATGCCGCATTCACAGCATCACACAGCTCATTCACAGCCCTGTTGGTATAGGCAAGCACTAGTATGTTTTTAGATTTGTCGGCATAATATTTCTCAATCAAAGTGCGTGCAAATACCGAGGTTTTTCCAGTACCCGGAGGTCCCACTATCAAAAAATAATCCTTTGCAGCCATAGCCTTCTCCACAACCCGCTCTGTGTAAGTGGTCGATTCGTTAAACTGCACCACCTGCGCTGTGGGGGCTGCTACTCCCAGCAACAAATCTCTCCTCCTCTTCGATGCATTGATAAACATAAACAGACTTTTGTACATACTATTGTACGAACTATCCATCGTATCATGTTCTATAGCCCACCTACTATTATTGGCAAAGTGTTTTTTGTTGCGTTGCTTATACCTAAAACGCACCTCCACCTCATTGGCATCAATAGAAGCAATTACCCCCTTCAAAATCTGATTGTTAAGCACATTGTCCTTCTCACTATTTCGTGGATAAACAATACAGATATCACCCTCACGAAAATTCACCAAATCGTTTTGCTGCATGGTACGACTGAAAACAATCTTCATATCACTGCCCTTGTCATCAATAGAGCCAATTGTAAGGTCGTAAAGCAGATCAAGAGCCTCTGCACGCTCCTCAAACTCGCTGTTCCAAAGCGCTGCCACACCCACAGGCGATTCATGGGCTATATCCCCAATTTTTTGCAAGTACATCTCCTTCGAAATAAACTGCACAAAGCGATAGAAGTAGAGTCGCTCCACAGGCGTGCATTGAGCCAGCGATACTTCAATCTTACTTATTTTATTGATAAAGAAATCAGGAGTTCTTCTTGATGGGTTGACGGCACTACGCAAACTTGCAAATAGCACCTCCACATCCTCTACACCCCCTTGGCTAATAGATAGTTCGGTGTGAACAATCAAGTTGCGCAGATTCAATATCTCCTTCTCCAACTGTTGATAATGAGCCGCAAAGCGCAGGTTCTCACCCGGATTATTACTGTTTGAGTATAGAATAGCCGCATCAATATGGCGTGATGTCTGTTTATAAACACTCTCAATCATCAACCTATACACAGCCGTTTGCACCTCGTGGCTCAACGCTATTTTTCCAGCCTGATGACGAGGGTAGGGTAGACCTCCAGATTTCAACTCCACTATCTTGTAGGGAGTATCATTGTGTGCTGTTTGCAACAAGTCGAGACGCCCTTGAAAACCATACTTCTCACTAAAGAACGATGGCTCCAATGTACACTTTCTAGGGTTGATATTTTGTTGAGGAAAATCGTAGGCTATCACACGTTTTATATTGTGAAACTGCTCTTGAGCCCTGCCCATAAAACCACGAAAAGCATCATCAGAAATAATATCCTCGCAAGTAGCATACTCAAAAGGCGACTGTTTGAAAGAGTCTAAAAACACCTTGTTGAACTCCAACTCATCCGGATTGTCAGCAAATATCAGTTCATCAAGAAAATAGTTTGCCAAGTTACCCATCAGCAAATAGTGCCTATTTTCCATCAACTCAAATTTGTTCATAAAGTAGTTGAGATGCGATATGCTATAATCGTTAAAACAGTTGGCAATAGCCGATGCATCAATCAGGTAGTCAGGCTCTAGCACCAATGCTTTGGGTACAATATGTCCGTTTTTATCAACCCTATTGTCCACGAGATTAAGCTGTGCACCCTCCTTAAAAAGCATTACAGAGGGAGTAAATATATCGTTATCTGTACTCACATTGTAGCGTACAGTTACCTCTTTGCCAGGCGTCCTCTCCACAGCACACACCATGGTGCAATTGTTCCTATCTATCGATAATACCTGCACACGGATAGTATCCTCGATAGAGGTGGACGTAGCTTTCGAATTGCTAGAGTGTGAAGTATCTTTTTCAATCTCTTTCTCACCCACCATCTCACTAGAAAGAATCTCACACAACTCCCAAATAGCCTCTTCAGCCTCGTTGTATGTTTTCGTATCAACAGGTATATCGTTTTTTATCTGCTTTTTAACCCCCACACGAAAGTTTTGCAGCCTCCACTCGGTTAGCTTTGGTAGATTGTGCCGCTGTGCAATATATACAATACGAGAAAAAAGAGTGGAAAACTGCATAGCCTCTTGCTGTGTAGCCTCCTTGCAAAGCCTCTCCAAAAGACGCTTTAGCTCTACTGCCTTGTCCGCAAGCACTTTATCCGAATCTCTTATAATGCGAATCTCCTCGCAGTAGTTATCTCTGTTTATCATGGTTGTAGTAAAATCAAAAATCTAAAAATAAAGATTGAGCAGTTTGGGCAGAAAAATAATCAACCCCGTTATCAATGCCGCTATGGCAGTAAATAGCACAGCCGCAGCACTCAAATCCTTTGTCTTTTTGATACTCTCCTCAAATCTTTCATTGCAAGTAAAATCCGACAAGTTTTCGATGGCAGAGTTCACCGCCTCCATGGCAAACACTAGTCCTATCACAATGCACAGAGCAATCCACTCCATAGCCGAAATGCGTAAAAAACAACCCATCAGCAGCGCTACAATAGCAAGCACAACCTGTACTTTAGAGTTTGACTCTTCCGTAAACAGAATATCCACACCATTAAAGGCATGCTTAAAAGCCTGCACTCTTCCTCTTATAAAACCGCTTTCTTTTTGCATCATAATTAGTTAGTTGTGAGTGTGTTAATGTTGTGCTAGTGCTAGTTCAAACACATAATCGTCCATAATAAACCCATCGCCAATATCAATCTCCTCCTCTTTCACCAATTGAAACTGGTGTTTGTTGTAAAAACTGATAGCTTTGTTGTTGTACTTGTTTACATTCAGAAAAAGTGCACTGTTATTAGCCAGGAGGGCTTGTTGTGACACAAAATCAACCATCGCTTTACCCACACCCATCCTTTGAAAATTGGGAGCAATATATAGTTTATGAATCTTTGTTTTCCCCGTTCCCTCACAATCAATCTCATACGACATATACCCCACCTTTGCCCCGTTTCTACTGGCAATGGCAAACTGGTGCCCCCTGTTCATCTGCTCCTCTAGCGCACTGTGGCTATACATCATCTCCATCATATACGCTATCTGGCTAGCAGACAAAATAGAGACAAATGCCACAGGCCAATACTCCTGTGCAAGCGCCCTAATGGTGGGTATGTGCTGTTTACTTACTTTTACAACCTCTATCATCTTTGCTACCTATTTATAAGCTGAATCAAAAGTACAAAAAAAGTTTTGTTAAATAAAACAGATATCAATAGTGTATCAAGTAAAATCATTTTCTATCTTTGTATATAAACGATAAGTCTAATAAAACTACTAGTATATATGTCAACAAAATGCCCTTTGTGTGGAGATAGCAAATCAGATGATAGTCTGTTTTGTGCCAATTGTACCGAGAAGCTAAACAGCGAGTATGAGGTGGATGTGCCTACAGCTGAATCCAGTGAAGAGCACACAGACAATATAGCCCCCAATAGTAAAGATAAAACAGAGGAGACAAACCAACCCACACCTGAAGAAGAAAAGCGTGATAAAAAACCCTCTCAAGATGAGCTGCAGGGTGGGGATGAAGCATCAGACCAGTCAGAAGTAGAAGACGACTCCCATACAGCCCAACCCGCAATAGAAGAGCGCAGAAAGATAGTTGCAGCCCCCAGTTTCGATAAAAAAGCCTGGAAAAGACAGAGAGAAGACAAGCGAACCGACTCTGATAAAACCCTTTACCAATTATCGAAAGAGCAAAAGGGCAACAAAACACTTGCTATAGTATCCATAATTATTGTGTTGGTGCTAGCCCTTGCCGCAAGTTTGTATATCTACAATAAAAATGTAAAAAGTGCCAACCTAGAACGCTCGGCATGGGAAACAGCCCAGCGCACACACACCGTAGATAGCTATCTCACCTACATGGATGCATACCCAAAGGGTGCCTTTTTTGATGAGGCATACAGCAGCATCAATCAATTGAGAAGCAGAGAGGAACAAGCATTTGAAAACCTAAAAACATCAGAGAATACAATCGAGTTTACAGATTTTCTAGAGCGCTACCCCAAAAGTCCGTTTCTGCGCTTGGTAAAAAGCAGACTCGACTCCCTTGTGTGGCAATCATCGCTCAAAGAAAACACAGCAGAGGCATACACCCACTATATTGATCAAGCCAACTCTCAAGTGATATTGGGAGACTACATAGGGCAGGCAGAAAAAAGATACAAAATGCTAAACCAAGCCACACCCATCGATGGGGGAGACCTAGAGTTGATACGGCGCACAGTAGACGGCTTCTTTATAGGAGCGTCCACACTGTCGCAAGAGCAGCTAAGCCAGCATACCGAAGCTGTAGTGGCTCGGTTCAACAACAGCACCAACCTTCCCAATACAGAAGTGTTGAGTCATCTATTGATACAAGCATCAGAAGCAAACTCAAACACCGTGAAGCTAGAAGCCGATGTGGCAAAACTCACCTACCAAAGGCTAGGCAACGATACCTATGAGGTGAATGTGCCAGTAGAAAAAACATTTGAAACCTACGAAGGCGAGATAAATCAAATAAAAGGCTATATTGTACACTTAAAATTGAGTCCCACTTTTAAAGTTTACTCATATCACGAAACCAAGCCTTACCCAGAGGCACCGTAACAAAATTATTTCAGAACAAACGTCAATTACAATTGTTTGTACCTAATATGGCATTCGAATTAACATCACAATACAAACCCACAGGCGACCAACCACAGGCTATAAAAGCTTTGGTGGAGGGGCTCAACAATGATATGCCCTACCAAACCCTACTAGGGGTTACCGGCTCTGGTAAAACATTTACCATAGCCAATGTAATACAACAAGTAAACAAACCCACCTTGGTGCTAAGCCACAACAAAACATTGGCTGCACAGCTCTATAGCGAGTTCAAAAGCTTTTTCCCCAACAATGCTGTCGAGTATTATGTATCGTACTACGATTACTACCAACCCGAAGCATACCTTCCAGGGCGCGACCTCTACATCGAAAAAGACCTCTCCATCAATCAAGAGATAGAAAAACTGCGCCTTGCAGCCACCTCCTCGCTACTGTCAGGCCGAAAAGATGTGATAGTGGTATCGTCTGTATCGTGTATCTATGGTATCGGAAATCCCGACGATTTCAACGAAACCATTATTGAAGTAAAAGTAGGCAAAAAACTAGAACGCGATATCTATTTAAGAAGCCTGGTCGATAGTCTCTACTCAAGAAACGAGGTCGATTTTAGCCGTGGCAACTTTCGTGTAAAAGGCGATACCGTGGATGTCTTTTTGGCATACCACGACTATATCATCCGCACCATATTTTGGGGCGACGAGATAGAGAGCATCGAGAGTGTAGACCCCCTCACAGGAGCTACCATAGAACGATTGGACGCCTACCGTATCTTCCCAGCCAACCTATTCGTAACCACCAAAGAGCGCATATTTAGGGCTGTCGACGAGATACAGATAGACCTTGGTAAGCAGGTCGAGTTTTTCGAATCGATAGGAAAACCCCTCGAAGCAAAACGCCTCTACGAAAGGGTAACCTTCGATGTGGAGATGATAAAAGAGATAGGCTACTGCTCGGGTATAGAAAACTACTCACGCTATTTCGATGGCAGAGAGCCAGGCACACGCCCCTTCTGCCTGTTAGATTTCTTTCCAAAAGACTACCTCACCGTAGTTGACGAAAGCCACGTAACCCTGCCACAAATAAGGGCTATGTATGGTGGCGACCGTTCAAGAAAACTAAACCTTGTAGAGTATGGTTTCCGTTTGCCAGCAGCCATAGACAACCGTCCCCTCAAATTCGAGGAGTTTGAAGCCATCACCCCAGAGATTATATTTTTGAGTGCCACACCTGCCGATTATGAGTTGGAGAAATCAGAAGGCATTGTGGTTGACCAACTCATCAGACCCACAGGACTGCTCGATCCACCCATCGATGTGCGTCCCACCCTCAATCAGATCGACGATTTGATGGAAGAGATACAACTGCGTGTAGAGAGAGACGAGCGTGTACTAGTTACCACCCTCACCAAACGAATGGCAGAGGAGTTGACAGACTACCTCACCGAAAATGGCGTACGATGCAACTATATCCACTCTGATGTGGAAACCCTAGATAGGGTGAAGATAATGGACGACCTGCGCAGTGGCATTTTTGATGTATTGATTGGAGTGAACCTCTTGAGAGAGGGGCTCGACCTCCCTGAAGTGTCACTTGTAGCCATCCTCGATGCCGACAAAGAGGGCTTCCTGCGTTCTCACCGTTCACTCACCCAAACAGTGGGTAGAGCAGCTCGTAACGTAAATGGCAGGGCTATCTTCTATGCCGACCGCATCACAGATAGTATGCGTAAAACCATGGACGAAACAGAGCGTCGCAGAGAAAAACAGATTGCCTACAACACCAAGCATGGCATCACACCTACACAAATAAGCAAAGCCAGAGGCGACTCATCGCTTAGTCAGTTTGCAAAAACAGCCGAACCCGATGCATACATCGAACCAGATTTCTTTTATGGAAATGTGGCAGAGGCTGATGCTATTGAAACCTACGGCGATAGCAAAGAGGACTTGAAAAAGCTTATCGAAAAAACACGCCGACTAATGGCACAAGCTGCAAAAAAACTAGAGTTTATGGAAGCAGCACAACTGCGCGACCAATTGATAATGCTAGAAGACAAATTGGCAAAGAAAAAGTAAACCATCTCTTTTTTACAAACAACAACTCAACCCCAATGAAAAAGTTTTTTAAAACAAAAGGAGTCACACTCTCAGCCAAAGCCTATTTTGTAGATGCATTAAGCTACATGGCATTGGGGCTTTTTTCATCGCTACTCATTGGACTTATTATAAAAACAGTGGGTCAGCAATTGCACATACCCTCTTTTGTAGAGATGGGGCAATTTGCCATGGACTCCAAAATTGTAGGCGCAGCCATTGGTGTAGCCGTTGCCTATAGCCTTAAAGCACCACCCTTGGTACTCTTCTCAGCAGTGTTTGCAGGAGCATTTGGTGGCTCACTTGGTGGTCCTGTTGGCAGCTACGTAGCAGCCCTATTGGCAACCGAGTTTGGTAAACTAATCTACCGCGTCACCAAAGTCGACATCATTATAGTTCCACTAGTTGTAGTGCTAGTTGGCTACTACGTAGGCACTTTTGTAGGAATCCCCATCAACAATTTTATGGTATCGCTGGGTTCGTTAGTCAACTGGGCAACAGAGCAACACCCCTTCGTTATGTCCATTATTGTAGCCACCATCATGGGCTTCTCGCTCACAGCCCCCATTTCTAGTGCAGCCATTGCCTTTATGCTGGGCTTAGACGGATTGGCAGCCGGAGCAGCAGTTATTGGTTGCTCAGCTCAAATGATAGGCTTTGCCAGCATTAGTTACAGAGAAAATGGCATTAGCGGACTCATAGCACAAGGCTTGGGCACCTCCATGTTGCAAATAGGCAATATTGTAAAAAATCCCCTCATCCTTGTTCCGCCCACATTGGCAGGCATAGTTACAGCCCCCATAGCAGTTGGCATATTCCGCATGACCAACAACGAAGCAGGAGCTGGCATGGGCACCAGTGGCTTGGTGGGGCAGTTTATGGCATTCGAAACAATGGGTTTCTCCACCACCACACTGCTCATGGTGCTCGTTTTTCATATACTACTACCCGCATCCATAAGCCTCTTGTGCTTCTATTTTATGCAGCAAAAAGGGTGGATAAGAAAAGGCGACCTGCTGCTTAGCTATGAATAGAGAGAACCATCCGTTAAGTCAATGCAATAGTTGCTACCATAGCCCCATTATACATACAAACTATACAGATATAGATTCTATGTATGTGAAATTTACTATTTCATTAAAAAAAATAGTAACTTTGTGATGCAAACAGCAAAACAAATGTAGCCAATAAAAAAATAAATTAATAACTAAATCGATATTCAATGAAATCAGACATTCAAATTGCAAAAGAAGCAAAATTAATCAGAGCCAAAGATGTGGGTGAAAACCTTGGCATGGACAGAGAAAAAATTCAAAGTTTTGGACGTCACATGGCAAAAGTGCCATTAGAACTCATGCGCAAAGACCACATAGAAAAGAGCAATCTTATACTAGTTACAGCCATCACCCCCACCAAAGCAGGTGTTGGTAAAACCACAGTATCTATTGGCTTAGCACTAGGACTAAACAAAATTGGCAAAAACGCCATTGTTACACTACGCGAACCCTCCCTAGGACCCGTATTTGGTATGAAGGGTGGAGCAGCAGGTGGTGGATACTCGCAAGTACTGCCCATGGAAAACATCAACCTACACTTTACAGGCGATTTCCATGCCATCACATCGGCACACAACACCATCTCGGCAATGCTCGACAACTACATGATGCGCAATCAAGGTTGTGAGAAAAGAATCAAACAAGTGTTGTGGAAACGCGTATTAGACGTAAGCGATAGAAGTCTACGCTACATCACCACAGGCTTAGGTCCAGGCAATGGCGTTCCCAGCGAGGCAGGCTTCGATATTACTGCAGCATCAGAGCTGATGGCTATCCTCTGCTTGGCAGAAGATGAGGCAGATCTAAGACGCAGAATAGAAAATATTTTACTTGGATATACACAAGACGACAAACCATTTACAGTAAAAGACCTTGGCATTGCAGGCGCCATCACGGTGTTGATGAAAGATGCTATTAGTCCCAACTTGGTTCAAACCACAGAAAACACACCAGCATTTGTACATGGTGGTCCGTTTGCCAACATTGCCCATGGTTGCAACTCCGTATTGGCTACAAAAATGAGTATGAGTTATGGCGACTATGTAGTTACAGAAGCAGGTTTTGGAGCCGATTTGGGTGCCGAAAAATTCTTCAACATCAAATGTAGACAAAGCGGCTTGTCACCAAAACTAACCGTTATTGTAGCCACAGCACAAGGCTTAAAGATGCACGGTGGTGTACCAGAAAAAGAGATTAAAGAGCTCAACAGAAAAGGACTGACAAAAGGTCTCGACAACCTACAGAAACACTTAGACAACTTGGCTTCATTTGGTCAAACCGTATTGGTGGCATTCAACAGATACGCTACAGATACCGAAGAAGAGATAAATGTAGTAAGAGAGTTTTGCGAGAAAAACGATGTCTACTTTGCAGTAAACGAAGCATTTGCACAAGGTGGCGAAGGTGCTATCGACCTTGCCAACGAAGTAGTGAAAGCTATTGAAGAGAAGCCATCCAAGCCTCTCAAATTTACTTACAACGATGAGGATACAATAGAACAAAAAATAGAAAAAGTAGCCCTCAATATCTATGGTGCTCGCGATGTGGTATTTAGCGAGAAAGCATTAAAGAAACTGAAGAGAATTCATGGCACAGAGTTGGAGAAATTCCCTATCTGTATTGCCAAAACCCAATACTCGTTCTCTGCCGATCCAAAAGCCTATGGTGTAGCCAAAGACTTCCGCTTCAAGATCAATGACATTGTTATCAATCAAGGCTCAGAGTTTATTGTAGCCATTGCCGGCGAGATGATGCGCATGCCAGGTCTTCCAGCTAGTCCACAAGCGTTGAGGATTGATGTGGTGGATGGGGAAGTTTACGGATTAAGTTAAAAATTAATAGTTGAAAATTAAAAGCGAACAGGAATAAGAGACAGGAGACAAAGCTGTGCGAGTGATGTCATCTTGAACGTAGTGAAAGATCTAGTTCTCCCTGTGGAATAAATCAAAGATTAAATGCACAGCATTATTCCACAGGGTTAATTATTCTAGAACAGTTAGATAGATTCTTCACTTCGTTCAGAATGACAAGGTTTAGTTACTGATTACTATTGACTTTCAAGAACAGCTCATTAATAATTAACAATTAATAATTAATAATTATTTTTCCTCTCGTTATGCAACAAATCCTCCTCTTCCTTCTCCTCCTCCTGCTCCCCCTAAAAGTATGCTCACAGCCAGCATCACCCACTCACAATCAGGCCAAAGGCAGTGCCCCTTTGCTAACGCAGCCCTCCACATCTGTGTACAAAGAAAACAAAGCCGAGGCAATATTCAACCACTACGTGCAGCACATCACCCCCTACAGAGATGCACCCATCGATACAGTGCTAGAACAAACAGCCCATTTCTTCCTTGGCACACCCTATGTAGCAGGTACATTAGACAGTGGCGATGAAAATGAACAACTAGTAGTCAATCTGCACCAGATGGATTGCTTCACTTATGTAGAAAATGTAATAGCCCTTTCAAAAACAGCCCTTGGCGATAGCCTCACTTTCGAGGGCTTCAAGGCACACCTTCAAAACATTAGGTATAGAGATGGGGCGCTTTCAGACTATTCCTCACGCCTCCACTACACATCAGATTGGATATACAATAACCAAGAAAAAGGGATAGTAGAAAATATCAGTAAGCAACTTTCGGGGATAAAAGAGACAAAAGCAATCAACTTTATGTCCACCCATCGTAGCGCCTACAAGCAGTTGGCACACGATGATGCAATGCTTGAAAAAATAAAACAAACCGAACAGCAAATAAACAACCGCGAAGGCTTTTACTACCTACCCAAACAAGATATTGCAGCCATGGCATCCCATATTCCCCACATGGCAGTGGTAGGTATTGTTACCACCATCGATGGACTAGACACCACCCACATTGGCTTTGCCTATCAAAAAGATGGCGTGCTTGGCTTTATTCATGCCTCTACCCTTAAAAACGAAGTGGTGATTGATGCTAACACACTGAGTGACTATTGTATGGGGCAAAGGAGATGCAGAGGAATTATTGTAGCAAAGGTGGGTTGGTAATTATTAATCAATAATATCATCATCACCCCTCACCTCATCCACAATCTCCTCCTTATTAGCATGTTGCGGCACAAACCTCTCAGTCTTTAAGTATGTATTCACAAGCCATATAGCAGCCGTACAGATAGCCAATTCCCAAAACATACCCATACCGCCCAACACACCCAATCCGGCACTACACCACACAGTAGCAGCAGTAGTCAACCCCCTGATACTTCCCTTGTGATGCAAAATAACCCCTGCACCCAAAAAACCAATACCGGTAATAATCTGACTTATAATACGCGATGGGTCTGTACCATCAAGGTCTGACAGCCTCACACTTACAAGCACATACATACATGCACCCATTGCAACCAGCGTATTGGTGCGAGTTCCAGCACTTTTGTTGCTACGCTGTCGCTCCAAGCCAATGAGGGCTCCAGCCGCCATAGCCGCAAGTAATCTTATTGCAAAAATCTTTATTTCCATACTTTGTCATTTTTAGGATACTAATATAGTGATTTTTGTGAATACAAAGATATCTTTTTCGAGGAAAACATAAAAGTGTATTTTAAATTGCGTGAACAAGGAACAGGGAACAGGGAACAGTGAGCAGTGAGCAGTGAACAGTAAGCAGTGAACAGTAAGCAGTAAGCAGTGAACAGTAAGCAGTGAGCAGTGAACAGTGAGCAGTGAACAGTGAGCAGTGAACAGTAAGCAGTGAACAGTAAGCAGTGAACAGTAAGCAGTGAGCAGTTGAGCTTCCCTAAATAGGGTTGACCGTTTTGACAATCAGCCCATTAACCATTAACCATTAACCATTAACCATTAACCATTAACCATTAATTTCACCCTTACCCCGCACCTCGCACCTCGCACCCCGCACCCCTTACCTCGCACCCCGCACCCCCCACCCCGCCCCCCCCCCCCCCCCCCCCCCCCCCCCCCCCCCCCCCCCCCCCCCCCCCCCCCCCCCCCCCCCCCCCCCCCCCCC